>SWBZ01003308.1_pt1 | contig 251099 bp, 227 predicted proteins | sample 4693031 | NCBI WGS metagenome assembly SWBZ01 (sample SAMN10267274, study PRJNA491770) | bioreactor metagenome | isolation source: DHS bioreactor inoculated with | place: Japan: off Shimokita Peninsula
CCCCCCCGCCCGGATATACCCATACTCGTCGCCGCCATAGGGCCGAAGAATATTCGCCTCACGGGCGAGGTCGCCGACGGCTGGATACCGTTCCTCCTCCCGAGGGAAGGCATAAACGAGGCCGGAAAGGAGCTTACGCTCGGCGCGGAATCGAAGGGAAGGGCGGCTTCGGAATTATCGGTCTGCCCCTACATAACGACGTCGGTCTCGGAGGACGCCGAAACTGCAAAGGCAGCCGTAAAAGAGCACATCGCCTACTACGTCGGCGGCATGGGAACGTACTATTACAACACACTCGTAAGGTTCGGCTACGTCGAAGAGGCCGACGCTATCAGAAGCGCCTGGGAGGAGGCGAACAGGAAAGAGGCCGTTTCCGCGGTGAGCGACAGGGTCCTCGATTCGCTCTCCGTATCGGGCACTCCTGAACACGGAAGGTCTATAGTCAAAGCCTATCTCGAAGACGGAATGGACCTCCCTGTGCTCCTCTTCCCTCCGAAAGCGTCGCGCGAGCTCGTAAGGGAATCGATCGAATCCCTCGCCCCTCCATACACATGAAGCGATTCCGAATGAAGAATCGGTCTCCTTTCTACGTGGTAGGGGGTATAAGATGTGTCATTCCCGAATGTCTTTATCGGGAATCCAGTCTTTTGAAGGTTTAATATAGTCCAAAACAAAAAAGCCGCTCACGCCATTTCAGGCGTGAGCGGCTCAGATTCGATTCATATTCAGTTCAGTTCTTAAGCGCTTATAAAGTCCTTGAGGATCCCTCCGGTGCTGAGCTGCCGGAGCTTTTTCAGCGCGCGCCTTTCTATCTGCCTTATGCGCTCACGGGTGAGGCTGTACCTGTTCCCGATCTCGTCGAGCGTGTACGACTCGTCGTACCCGATCCCGAACCTCATCCTCAGTATGTCCTCTTCCCTGTCGGTCAGGTTCTTGAGCGCCTCCTCTATCTTTTCGGACATAGACACCGTTGCCAAAAGCGTGTCGGTAGCCGGCCTCGTGTCCGGTATGAAATCGATGAAGCTGTTCTTCCCGTCTCCCGATGCCGTGTTCACGGCGTCGAGATAAACAACGTTCGTGGAGGTCGCCTTTATAACCTTCGACACCTTCTTCACGCTGAGCCCGGTCTCCTCGGCGACGTCCTCTATAGCCGGTGCCTCGCCGTTCTCGTTCCTCAGCATATTGGCTGTCCTCGTAATCTTGTTCGCCTGCTCCAGCACCCTTACCGGAATCCTGATTACCCTCGTCTGGTCGAAGAGCGATCTGGTTATGCTCTGTATTATCCACCACGAAGCGTAGGTCGAAAATCTGTAGCCCTTCGACGGATCGAATTTCTCGACCGCTTTAATGAGGCCGATGTTTCCTTCCTGGATTATGTCTGCCAGCGGAAGACCTCTCCCCATGTAGTTCTTCGCGATGCTTATCACGAGCCTGAGATTTGATTTTATGAATTTGTCCTTGTTCTCTATTTCCTTGTTTCTGTATGCCCTGTATAAAGCCGATATCCTGTTCAGCTTTACATCGAGCGGCATATACCCGCCGGCGGCCTTGGCTTTCCTCTCCTCGAGGCTGCATTTGCAAACCCCGGAATTTTCCTTCTTCACAATCTCTTCGGAAAGCGCTTTAACCTCTTCGGAGAGCTTATCGGCCTTGGCGTTATATTTCTTTATCTTTGTGGCTATGCGAACCTCTTGCGTGGCTGTCAGGAGGGACTCTGTGCCGACTTCTTTAAAGTAGGATTGTAGTAGCTGATAATCCTCGTCCGGGATCACCCTGTTCTTTCCGTTCATCTTGCCGCCCGACGTCCCGTTCATCAGGTTCTGATCGTACGACATCTCGTTGGCGTGCGTCCTTTGTTTATCAAAGTCCTTACTCGAGATGCTTCCAGCTACCGAACTATCAAAAGATTCTTTTAAGCTCTGTCGACCCATGGCAGTATCCTCCAGTTTAGTCCTCCGAATTTTGTGACCCGTAAACCCCATTAAAACCAAGCATGATGTTAACGATGCAATGTTTATGCCACAAACTATGTATTTATCCTAATATACCGTTCTTATTCATTTAAATCGTTATTTCATACCTGAAGTGTTTCTTAAGCGGATAAGGTTCCCATGACAAAAAATGTCATTACAGTATGGTTCTGCCGGAAATTGAAAGCGCAAAATGTCCTGTCCAGGAACAAAAAATCACTGCCGGTTTCGGTAAAGGACTACATATGTAACGATTCCCGGCTTTTATTGTCGCTTCAGCACCGACTCTCGTCAGGCATGTGCAAGAAAATTCAGGGGGACCCGTATCGTCCCCGAAATTCAGGTTGACAACCAGGGGTATTGAAGGGAATATTAGCAATACTGATAAGACATGAATTTAGTTTTTCTATACCTGATTACTATCGGCCAAAGGAAATTTAACGAATGAAAATACTGGTTACCGGCGGTGCCGGCTTTATAGGCTCATGGGTCGCTGACTCCTACATCGAGGGCGGACACGAAGTACTGATATTCGACGATCTCTCTTCGGGAAGGCTCGAGAACGTTAACCCCAAAGCGGAGTTTGTGAAAGGGGACGTAAGAGACCGCGCTTTAATCGACAGCGTCATGGACCGCTTTCAGCCAGACGTTGTGAACCATCACGCGGCGCAGATAGACGTAAGGAAGTCCGTCGAGGATCCGGCGTTCGACGCCCAGGTGAATATAATCGGCTCGATCAACCTCCTCGAATCGTCTGTAAGGCACGGGGTGAAAAAGTTCGTATTCGCCTCCACGGGCGGCGCGATATACGGCGAGCCCGAGGACATCCCCGCGGACGAAAGCACGCCCCCGATGCCGATATCGGCATACGGCACGTCGAAATACGCCGTGGAGAAATACATCGAATACTACAGCCACATCTACTCGCTCAATTACGTCGCGCTCAGGTATGCGAACGTCTACGGCCCCAGGCAAAACCCCCACGGCGAAGCGGGAGTCGTCGCCATATTCTGCAGCCGTATACTTTCCGGCGGAACGTGCCTCATCTTCGGCGACGGCGGCCAGACGAGGGACTACGTCTATGTAGGCGACGTCGCCCGTGCGAACGTCCTCGCTCTCGATTCCAGGTCCGGGAGCTATAACATCGGCACCGGCGTCGAAACCTCCGTCAACGAGCTCGCAAGCGAGCTCGGCGTCGCCTCGGGCCAGGTATTCAACACCGAATACGCCGACGCCCGGGCCGGAGAAGTCCAGAGGATAAGTCTCGAGGCGGGCCTTGCCGAGGACGTCCTGGGCTGGGAGCCGCGCGTTTTCCTCGACGAGGGAATAAGAAACACGTGGGAGTGGTTCAGGGCTTCCAATAACGGCTGACAGACGCCCCTTTACCCGGATTGCGTAACTCGGTTCATAGTGTATCCTTAATCCTCTCGGAGGTTCCGAACTTATGAAAAGCAAAGACGATTTTCTCTACGACGTACGAATAATAAACAGGAATATCAGGGACGGAGTGGTCTCTAAAAAAGACTACGACAAGTACCTCGACAACCTTCCCGATGTCGAAGACAATAGCGAGCCGCTCATTATCGAAGACGACGAGCCCGAAACGCTGAGCACTGTGCCCGACACCGATGAAATGGAAACGGACGACGAAGACGAAGAGGAAGAGGAAGAAAGCTGATGAAGTGGGATTACAAAGTCGTCACGATCGACCAGCTTTTTCATGGAAGTGATGATCACGACATCGCGATATCCAAAGACGCCGCCGCGGCCCGGAGGAACAAACAAGGGCAGGGCGTCGAAGGCACACTCAACAAGATGGGCGATGAATCCTGGGAGCTCGTTACTTTAGCGGGCGACTTCGCGATATTTAAAAGACCCAAAGACAAGGCCTGAGAACCGGGCGCGTCATTCCCATTCTATAGTGCTGGGCGGCTTGGTGGATATATCGTATACCACCCTGTTAATGCCCCTCACCTCGTTAATTATCCTTACGGAAATCTTTTCGAGAATGTCATAAGGTATGCGCGCCCAGCTCGCGGTCATGCCGTCGAGGCTGGTGACCGCCCTAAGGGCCACTACGCTTTCATAGGTTCTCTCGTCCCCCATTACTCCGACCGTCTTTACGGGGACGAACACTGTGAACGCCTGCCATATGTCGTCGTAGATGCCGTTACTCCTGAGCTCCGCTATGAAGATCCTGTCCGCGTGACGAAGCACCCTCAGCCTCTCCTCCGTTATCTCACCCATTATCCTTATGGCGAGCCCCGGTCCGGGGAAGGGATGCCTGCCGAGTATCTCCGGCGGCACGCCGAGCTCGGCCCCTACGGCCCTTACTTCATCCTTGAAGAGCTCCCGGAGCGGCTCTACGAGCTTTAAGTTCATCTTCTCCGGAAGTCCGCCCACATTATGATGCGACTTGATAGTCGCCGATGGGCCTTTCACGCTTACGCTCTCTATAACATCGGGATACAGGGTCCCCTGAGCGAGAAATTCGGCCCCTTCTATATGGGACGCTTCTTCCTCGAAAACGTTCACGAACTCTTCCCCGATTATCTTTCTCTTCTTCTCGGGGTCGGTCACGTCTTCGAGCCTCTTTAAAAACCGCTCTCCCGCGTCCACGTGTGTAAGGTTAAGCCCCATGTCCCTGAAGGACGCCACCACCTCTTCCGCCTCTTTGTCACGTAGGAGCCCGGTATCGACGAAGATGCAGTAGAGCTGGTCAGGAATGGCGTGCTGTATTATCACGGCAGCGACCGCCGAATCGACGCCGCCCGAAAGACCGCAGACGACCTTCGAGCCCCCTACCTTTTCTCGTATATCCGATATGGCCGTTTCGACGAACGACCTCGGCGTCCAGGAGCCGTCGCACCCGGCAATGCCGATTACGAAGTTCGATAGTATATCTTTGCCGTATTTTGTGTGCACCACTTCCGGATGAAACTGCGTCCCCCATATCCTTCTCTTCACGTCCTTCATCGCTGCGGCCGGGGAATTCCCGCTGAGCGCTATGGACTTAAACCCGGGCGGCAGTTCCAGCACGCGGTCGCCGTGCGACATCCAGATGCCGCTCTCCTCCGGCACATTATAAAAGAGGTCGTCCCCATCCGTGATTTCAAGCGTCGCCGGGCCGTATTCCCTTTCCTCCGAGCGCTCGACCTTCCCGCCGAGTAGCTTCGTAGTAAGCTGCATGCCGTAGCATATCCCGAGGACGGGGATTCCGAGGTCGAATATCCCGGGGTCGACGGTTGGCGAGTCTTCGTCCCAGACGCTCGACGGGCCGCCCGAAAGTATGAGCGCCTTCGGGGATATCTCTCTTATTTCTTCAAGCGGTGTTGTAAACGGTTTTATTTCGGAGTAAACCCCGAGCTCCCTCACGCGCCTCGCTATAAGCTGAGTGTATTGAGAGCCGAAATCGAGTACGAGTATAGTCTCACGCATTTTAGTGTCTTAATATTTAAAGAAGTCCCGGTGGGGTAGTGGATTTTTAAAGAAGGTGAAACGCACGCGGCCGGTATCACTCCAGTCTGTAGTTGGGCGATTCCTTCGTTATTATGACGTCGTGTACGTGTCCTTCCCTGAGCCCGGCGCCTGTAACCTTTATGAACTTTCCGTTGCTCCTGAGCTCGCTTATGGTCTTGCATCCCGTGTAGCCCATTCCGGCCCTGAGGCCGCCGATCAGCTGATAAATCGTCCCGCCTATGGGCCCTCTGTAAGGTATCCTGCCCTCTATTCCTTCCGGCACCAGCTTGGCGTCTATCATCTCGTCGCCCTGGTTCTGGGCGTACCTGTCTCTGCTGGTGCCCTTCTTCATGGCCTCGATCGATCCCATTCCCCTGTACACCTTATACGTCCTTCCCTGAAAGAGGATCACCTCTCCCGGGGCCTCGTCCGTGCCGGCGAAGAGGTTTCCTATCATGACCGAATGAGCGCCCGCGGCTATAGCCTTAACTATGTCGCCCGAGAACTTGATGCCTCCGTCCGCTATCGCCGGAATCCCGTGAAGGTCCGATATCCTCGTTACGTCCTGGATAGCCGAAACCTGCGGCACCCCTATGCCCGCTATTATTCTCGTCGTGCATATGGATCCCGGACCGACCCCTATCTTCACGCCGTCGACGCCGGCCTTGATTACGGCTTCAGCGCCTTCGCCCGTGCCGATGTTCCCGGCTATGAGCTCTACCCCGGGGAAGTTCGCCTTGGTCGATTTTATCGCTTCCAGAACCTTCTTCGAATGCCCGTGCGCCGTGTCTATGACTATCACGTCGCATCCGACGTCTACGAGAGCCTGTATCCTCGCTTCCCTGTCGGGCCCGACGCCTACGGCGGCGCCGCATCTCAGCCTGCCCATGCTGTCCTTGCAGGCGGTGGGATACTTTTCTATCTTTTCAATGTCCTTCATCGTGATGAGCCCGCGGAGCTTGAACTCCGAGTTCACCACGGGAAGCTTTTCTATCTTGTATTTATGAAGTAGCTCCTTCGCCTCTTCGAGTGTAGTGCCTTCCCCGACCGTTACCAGCTTCTTCTTCGGGGTCATTATCTGATCGACCTTGAATTCGAGGTTCTTTTCGAACCTTAAGTCCCTGAAGGTTATTATGCCGAGAAGCGAGCCGTCCTCCTTCGTCACGGGGAGCCCCGTGATGTTGTGCTTGAGCATTATGTCGAGGGCGTCCCGCACTTTGTGGTTGGGCTTTACTGTAAGCGGGTTCACTATCATCCCGCTCTCGTATTTCTTTACCCTCATCACCTCGGCCGCCTGATCCTCGATATCGAGGTTCCTGTGAATAATGCCTATGCCGCCTTCCTGCGCCATGGAGATAGCGGTGATAGATTCGGTGACGGTGTCCATGGCGGCGCTGACTAGCGGGATGTTGAGCTTGATGTTTCGTGAAAGCATCGTCGAAACTTCGACGTCATTCGGGAGGGTTTCTGAATATGCTGGTACCAGAAGAACGTCGTCGAATGTGAGACATTCCTCTATTTTTTCAATGTTCATGGCGCTACCTTTTTATTTTTTAGCGGTCGTTTTCCTGGCGGTTGGTTTCGCCGCCGTGGTTTTCTTCTTCCTGGCCGCAGTGGCGGACGCGGCCGGCTTCTTCTCTTCTTTCTTGTCTTCGGCCACCGCGATCAGCCTGGCCGGGGTCTTGACGATCTCGATTATCTTCTTTCTCATCTCGGGGAGAGTAACCCCAAGCTCTATTTCTATTTCCTGATCTTTATCCCCGAGGTTTATGAATACGGGAAGGACCCCTACGTACGTCTTGGAATCCACTCTTTCGAAGCCAAGCGCCTTCAGCAGCTTTTTCGGTAAAGTCGGAAATTCCAGTGTAGCAATTTCCGCAGTCTCCTGCGGCAGAAGGCCATCCTGACTTACACTGATTTTAAGACGGGTGGATTTCATATAGTCCCCTCACCTTGCCTTTGATATAATACGACGGTTATATTTCGAATATAGAATATTTGCTTAGTCCCTAAATACCGCAATCCTGTTCCAGAAAACGTGATTGAGTGGTAAAGCTTAATACCCCTATTAACTAGATTATTTTACTCGAAGACAGTGGATTTATCAAGGAATTCTTGGGCTTGACGGCGCTTTTCCGGCGCTTTTGAAGGCCGGGGTTTAGTCTGAAAGAAAAGTCTCGTAGTCTACTATCCTGAGGTTGTATTTAAGCCCCAGCACCTTTCCAGAAGGGGGGAATACTGCATAAAAGGGTACGGACTCTCCGGGCTTTATGTCGAAATTAAGCCCTCCCAGATTGTCGGTGTTATAAAAATCTATATTCCCCGTTTTCTTTTTAAGCTTAAGGAGTATATCCTGGAGCGGCAAACTTCTCAGCTCCCCCTCTGTAAAGGTATTCCCCGCGTAAACCGTATCGTCGTAAAGCACCTGCCCCGCGGATATGAACTCGCTCTCTATCTTGACGTAATTGACCGCGCTGTCCGACTGGTTCATGATCCTGCCGGATATAACATAAAGAGGCCCGTTCCTGGTATTGAGCCACCTGCCCTGATGCTCCGTTATTATGACCTCGTCCTTCGCGGGCTCTGCCAATATTCCGGGGACGAGCGACTTAACCGTTCCCTCCACCTGGGCGGCCATTTGTGGAGGTACGTATCCCATATTGAGTAGTATCACGTAAGACGCTCCGAGTATGACGGCCAGGATTATCAGCGACAAAAGGGCGTATGCGAGGGTCGCCCCGAAGCCGCCCCTTTTTCTCGGCTTGGGTCTGTAAACCCTTTCCATATCCTGCCGCTGTCTCGCCGTTTGGGACGATGGAATCTCGCTTTGATATTCGTTGTGGCTGAGCCTGTCCGTGTTAAGAAAGAGAGAGTCTTCTCTCATATCCCGGGACTTTTCCTTCCCGCTGGCCGCCGCAGCCGTGTGGTCTTCAGGCTTCGGCATGTGCCCTCTTCCAAGAGGTATCTCTTCCTCTTCCTCCGGCTCCTCATCCTCGAAGAGCCTGGGCTCCCGGGCAGGGGGCTCCGGCCTTTCCTTGTCTATTTTCAGGTTCTCCCAGCTAAAATCCGAGTCCCTCTTCTTAAAGGCGTCTTCGATGCTGACTTTGAAGTCCTCGGTCACAGTCCCGGTCTTGCTTATATTTACGAACTCCTCCCAGTTCCCGCCGTCCCCGGGTACGCCTCCACTGGCGCCGGCTCCGGTGCCGGGCGCCGCCTCCGGCGCGTTTCCCCCTCCGGGGTTGAGCTCGATGCTGTCGGGGTCTATCTCCCCCATCACTTCCGACCGTATCTCGTCGAAGAGTGCGCCCCTTCCGGCTCCTGTCGCCGCGGCGCTCCCGCACTCGGGGCAAACGGCCCCCCCGCCGGTCCCGTCGGCTTCGAACTTCGCCTTACATTTCTCGCATTCTATAATCATCCGGTTCCGTTCTCCCCCGGTTTCTGGAGGGCTTTAAACAATTATTAGTGCTGTCTTGGTGTCCAGTCAATAACCGCACGCCACTTCGAATCCGGGCGGTCTTGGGCGGCTACTCGTTAACGCTTCCTCTTCCGTTGATATGTCAGAAGCCCGTTCTCCGCTTCAGGTATTATATACGACTGGACGCCGATGTAATGTTCTCCTTATAATGCGTCGTCCCGTTTCCCAAATGCGCGGCACCTTCGTCACGGCCCTTCTTCTCATATGCACGATTCCTCTCGCGGCCCCCGGGCGCGAAATAGAGCGGGTCCAGTACCACATGGGCACGTATGCGAGGGTATACGTTCATGGCGGCTCGCACGACGACGTCAACTATGCTTTCGAGACGATAAAACGGCTCGACCTTCTCCTGTCCGATTACAAGCCCGACAGCCAGGTCTCCCAAATCAGCGGTATGGCGGGCAAGGCTCCCGTCACGGTAAGCCCCGAGGTCGTGGAGGTGCTGACCACGGCAAAGCGCGTGGCCGCCGAAACCGGCGGGGCGTTCGATCCGACTATCGGTGCTGTAACCATAGGGGTCTACAGGTTCGGGAGGGAAGACGCCCGTCCGCCGGACGAGGACGAACTAACACGCGCGAAATCCCTCGTCGATTACAACTCCCTCATCCTGAAAGACGATACGGCCTATCTCGAAAAAGAGGGCATGATGCTCGACCTCGGCGGCATCGGCAAGGGCTACGCCGCCGATAAGGCCGCAGAGGCACTTAAATCGAGGGGCATAAAAGAGGGGATGGTCGCCCTTTCCGGCGATATGAAGATTTTCGGGTACGACACCGAAATCGGCATCCGAAGCCCCACGGGAGGCCCGCCCATCGCGTCTTTCAGGACGGGCAAGGGCGACCTCGCAGTCTCGACGAGCGGCGGGTACGAAAGGGTCATCGACCCCGGCGGAAAGTCATATCACCACCTCATCGTCCCCGAAAGCGGCTTTCCCGGGCGAGACTTCCGTAGCGTAACCGTTGTCCTCGCGGGCGACGCCGCGCTCGCGGACGCGTACGCTACCTCGCTTTTCACAATGGGTAGGCAGAGGGCCCTCGGGTTTCTCGACGAGCACCCCGAAATAGGGGTTTTTCTCGTCTTCAGCGACGGAGGGACCTTCTACAACGAGGCCTTTACGCGCATCGTCAAAGACCCGAAGCTTCCCTGACGCTCAAGGCGGGCTCGTGCCTATCTCATTTAGATTATTAAATTTTAAGGATTTCCGCCTCTTACTTCGTCGGAACCGGGCTCACGGGCCCTTATTTGACAAACCCCGGGGGTACCTTATATTGTAAATCTGTTAAACTATACTATAATCAAACTTTTCAATCCGTATCCAAGGAAAAAGATAATATGCCAATCAGTTCTATAGAAGAAGCGATCTCGGATATCCGGGACGGGAAGATGGTTATTCTCGTCGACGACAAGGACAGGGAAAACGAAGGGGACCTCGTCGTCGCGGCCGAGTACGCAAGTGCGGAAACAATAAACTTCATGGCGAAGCACGGAAGGGGCCTCATTTGTCTTGCGCTTACGAAAGAAAACGCCGACCGCATAGGGCTTCAGCCAATAAAACCCGAATACAATCCCGTTCCCCAGTATACGGCATTCACTATATCCATCGACGCGTGTAACGGCATCACGACCGGCATCTCCGCGTTCGACAGGGCATCCACCATAAAACAGGCCATATCCGAGGAAACCAAGCCCGACGATTTCATTCGCCCCGGGCACGTGTTCCCGCTCATTAGCAGGGCAGGGGGCGTTCTCGTAAGGGCGGGTCATACTGAAGGCTCGGTCGACATAGCGAGGCTCGCGGGCCTCAAGCCGGCCGGGGTTATATGCGAGATAATGAACGACGACGGCGATATGGCCAGGCTTCCCGACCTCGAAAAGTTCGCCGAGACGCATAATATCAAGATAGCCTCGATAGCCGACCTCATAAGCTACCGCCTCCGCGCCGAAAGCCTCGTCAGGCGGGCGGCCTCGGCGGTGATACCTACCGAGTTCGGCGAATTCAAGATAATAGTCTACGAGAGCGAGATAGACCCCCAGCACCACGTGGCCTTCGTAAAGGGCGACATCACACCCGACAAGGACGTCCTCGTCAGGGTTCATTCCGAGTGCCTCACGAGCGACGTGTTCGGCTCGCTCCGCTGCGACTGCGGGCCCCAGATCCGCCAGGCGATGAATATAATCAATAAAGAAGGAATGGGCGTTATACTTTACATGCGGCAGGAGGGCAGGGGGATCGGCCTCATCAACAAAATAAAGGCCTACGCCCTTCAGGACGACGGCTACGATACCGTCGAGGCCAACGAAGTGCTCGGGTTCAAACCCGACCTCCGGGATTACGGCATAGGTGCGCAGATACTCCTCGACCTAGGCGTCAGGAACATGCGTCTCCTCACGAATAATCCCAAGAAGATAAAGGGCCTCGAAGGGTTCGGACTCAAAATAGTCGAGCGCGTCCCGATAGAAATTCCGCCTAACGGCAGGAATTCCAGCTACCTCAAGGTAAAAAAGGACAAGCTGGGGCACCTGCTCTCGATGGTGGACTGAGGAGAAAGAGATGCCAAAGGTACACGAGGGTGGCCTCGACGCTAAAGGGTTCAAGTTCGCGGTGGTAGTAAGCAGGTTCAACGATTTCATAACCGAGCGGCTCATGCACGGCGCTGTGGATACGCTTCTCAGGCACGGAGCCTCGGACAGCGACATCGAAATCATTAGGGTCCCCGGTGCGTACGAGCTTCTCTTCGCGGTGAAAAAGGCCGCTGAAAAAAACAAATACAACGCGATAATAGCTGTCGGGGCGATAATAAGGGGTCAAACGCCCCACTTCGACTATCTCTCATCTACGGTGACGAGCCAGATAGCCTCCATCAGCCTCGAAAAGGACGTGCCCGTCGCCTCGGGGATAATAACTACGGAAACCCTCGAGCAGGCCATAGAACGGGCAGGCTCCAAGGCCGGGAACCGCGGCGCTGAGGCGGCCATTTCGGCGATAGAAATGGCGAACCTCACCAAGGCGTTATCCCGCAAAGGGCAGTAGCTTTACTTATGGGTACAAGGAGACGCTCAAGGGAGCTCGCGCTCCAATTCCTCTATCAGTTCGACACCCTTTCAGAAGCCTCGGACGGCTCGCCAGCCGCCCCGGGCAAAGGGGCTTCGCTCGACGAAGAGCTCACGCTTTTCTGGGAAGGGCACGGCGACCGCATTCACGGCGACATGAAGGATTTCGCCTCGACGCTCATCCGCGGTACATGCGGAAACCTCTCACACATTGACGGCATAATAACCCGCTATTCCGAAAACTGGCGCCTTTCGCGCATGTCGAAGATAGACAGGAACATACTGCGCGTCGCCCTTTACGAGCTCGTTTACTTGAGCGGCATTCCCCCCGCGGTTACTATTAACGAGGCCGTCGAGCTCGGCAAGAGGTTCGGCACGGAAGAATCCGGCTCTTTTATTAACGGCATACTGGATAAAATCAGACTGGCGAAGGAAAACGGTGAACTTCTCAAATGATTAAGGAAGCCATAGCCAAGCTCGTCGAGCGTATAGACCTCGAAGAAGACGAAATGTCCGAAGTCATAGAGACTATGATGGAGGGTGAGGCAACGCCCAGCCAGATATCGGCGTTTCTCGCGGCCCTCAGGATGAAGGGCGAGTCCGTCCCGGAGATCACCGGGGCGGCGAAGGTGCTCCTCGACAAGGCGACCCGTATATCTTCGGGGCACGAAGTCGTGGTAGACCTCTGCGGCACGGGCGGGGACAGCCAGGGGACGTTCAACGTCTCTACAGCCGCCGCGCTCGTAGTCGCCGGCGCGGGGGTCCCGGTGGCGAAGCACGGGAACCGCTCCGTTTCGAGCTACGTCGGAAGCGCCGACGTCCTCGAGGCCCTGGGCGTCGATATAAGCCCCTCTCCGGAAATCGCCGAGAGGTGCCTTCGCGACGTCGGCATCGTGTTCCTCTTCGCGCCCCTTTACCACCCGGCCATGAAGAACGTCTCCGTTCCCCGGAAAGAGATTGGCATCAGGACCATATTCAACATCATCGGCCCGATCGTAAACCCGGCGGGCGTAAAGCATCAGGTGATCGGCGTATATTCCGAGGTTCTCCTCGACCCGATGATAAAGGTCCTCCGCAATCTCGGCCACAAGGGCGCGATGATAGTCCACGGCTCGGATTCGATGGACGAGATCACGGTCACCGGCAAGACGGTCATCGCCGAGCTCAAGGACGGCATGGTAAAGAAATACCAGTTCGATCCCGGTGACATAGGTATAAAAAAGAGAAGCCTCGCCGAGCTAAAGGGCGGAAAGACAGCGGAGGAAAACGCGGCGTTCCTCGTTTCGATTCTCAAAGGCGAGGAGAGAGAAGCCAAGAGAGACATTGTTCTCCTTAACGCGGCGGCCGCGATTTACGTCTCCGGCACGAGCCCCGACTTCGAAGATGCGCTCGGCCGCGCTGCCGAATCCATAGACTCGGGAAAGGCCTACGCCAAGCTCGAAGAGCTCATAAAGGCTACGCATAACTGACACCATCTAGAGTGAGCTTCGAATAAAATGGCCACCGGAACGATCCTCGACACAATAATCGAAAACACGCGCCTCGAAGTCGCCGAGGCAGGAAAGTCCCTTTCCCTCGAAAGCCTCTCCCGTCTTGCGCAGTCTTCCCGGATGCCGCGCGATTTCGCCTCGGCCATAAGCCCGTCTCGAGGGCTCAGGATTATCGCCGAGATAAAACACGCCTCGCCATCGAAGGGCATATTCAGGGAGGATTTCGACCCAGTGGCAATAGCCAGGGGGTACGAGTCCGGAGGGGCCGCGGCCCTCTCGGTGCTAACCGATAGTAAATTCTTCAAGGGGAGCCTCGACTATCTCGAAGCCGTCAAAAAAGAAGTCTCCATCCCGCTACTCAGGAAAGATTTCATGATCGATCCTTACCAGGTCTACGAAGCCAGGGTGCGCGGCGCGGATGCGATTCTCCTCATCGTCGCCGCCCTCGATCAAAGCCTCCTCGTCGAGCTCCAGACGCTCGCTCGTTCGCTCGGTCTCGGCGTCCTAGTCGAGGTGCACGACGAAGCCGAGCTCGAAAGGGCGCTTTCGGCCGGGAGCGACATCATAGGCATAAACAACCGCGACCTCCGGACGTTCGAGGTCGACCTCGGCGTTTCCGAAAGGCTGTCACGGATGATACCCGGCGGCGTAACCATAGTGGCCGAAAGCGGCATATCCTCCGGAAACGATATCAAGCGGCTCCGAAGCCGGGGCGTCCACGTATTTCTCATAGGCGAGACGTTCATGAAGGCCCCCGTTCCAGGCGAAGAGCTGGGGAAGCTTATTCGGGAATCCTTGTAATCTAGGCGCCCGCACGGTGCTTCCATACGGCCTCGCCCTGCATTTTTCCCCCTTTTCCATACTCCTCTTTATCGCCGTTTTATATAACTCAAAATCCGTATATATTATTGCTTCATGACAGATGAAGCGCCCGTAAAGAAAAAAAGTCCCTTGATCGCCCTCGTGCTCTCGGGGTTCGTGCCCGGGTTCGGCCAGTTCTACACCCGCCAGCCGCTGAAAGGAATAATTTTGCTGGTTCTCTACATAGCCATCACGGTTCTCGGTTTCGAGCCGTTCCAGACGGTTTTTCAGGCCGTTACATCCCCCGAAACGGCGGTCCAGGACAAAGAAGCTTTCACTCTTTTTTTCATCTACACGATGGCGACTCTCGTCCTTCTCCTCTATGCAATGTTCGACGCATTTTCGAGGGCGAACAAGATCAACTCCGGCGCGGCATAAAAAGATTCTCGTTTACGCCTCCGGCATCTTGACAATAGTCCGCTTAAGATATTATTATTTCGTATATTTTTCGGGCTGTTTCCTATAAAGGGTCAGGAGGAGGATCTCCTGTAATTCCCGTCCACTTTGAGTTCGCTGGAGACCTAATTGGCCTGTTTTAAACATGTACGTTTTTTTATAGCCTTGGCTGCGATTCTGCATCTCGTTTCGTGCGCAGGCGGCGTTCCCGAATTCGATCCATACAAAGAGGCTTCCCAGGCGCCGGGCGAGGCGTGGACCCCGTCTGAAGAAGAGCGAACAAAATCCTTCGAGCTAGAGGAGCTTCCCGCCATGCCCGAAGAGCTCAAGCCGGACGAGGAAAAGCTGACGCTTTCACAGCTCGTGGACTTCGCACTCATAAATAACCCGACCACACAGGTCGCCTGGCAGGACGCCAGGGCCGCGGCGGCCGTATGGGCGCAGGCCCGGGGGCTCTACTATCCCCAGATAGGGGGCACGGCGAATTACGCGTATGCCAGGGGCGGCGGCTCTTCCACCGGCTCCGATCCCTACCGCGAGCAGTATGCTAATGTCGGCCTCTCGCTCAGTTATCTTCTCTTCGATTTCGGGGGACGTGAGGCCCAGATAGACGCGGCTCGGCTCGCCCTCATCAACGCGAACTGGAATCAGAACGACGCCATACAGAACGTCCTCAACGCGGTGGCTGTCTCGTACTACGACTACATCGGGTCCAAATCCCTTGTCGCCGCGTACGAAACCAACCTCGAAGAGGCTAATACCAGCCTCGAAGCGGCCGAGCTCAGGCTCGAAGCCGGGGTCGGCACACTGCCCGACGTCCTTCAGGCAAAGGCGCAGCTCTCCCAGGTAGAGCTCGACCTCGTGGCTGCCCAGGGCAATGTCGAGATATACCGCGGTCAGCTCGCAACTGCAGTCGGCTGGCCGGCCAACATATCCTACAATATCTCCGACGACGTGAGCGAGCCGCCGGTGGAGGCGCTCAGCGACAACGTGAACGACCTCATCGACATCGGTATGAAAAACCGCCCAGACCTTGCCGCCGTTCAGGCGACCGTCAGGGAGCAGGAGGCGCTCCTCAGGGAGGCCAAGTCCCAGTTCTTCCCGACAATATCCGCCGGGGCCCAGATCGTCGAGTGGTGGGTCAAGCCCGAGGGCAACACCAGGGATTACTTCACCAATTATCTAATCGGGCTTCAGCTTCAGGTCCCGATATTCCAGGGATTCACGATTATAAACTCGGTACGCGAGGCCAGGGCCGAGCTCGAATCCGCAAAGGCCGCTCTCAAGCTCCAGGAACAGATAGTCATAAACGACGTGTGGAATGCATATTTCGAGTTTAGAACCTCGGTCCAGTCCTTAAACGCCGCCGCGAACCTTCTCGAAAGCGCAACCGAATCCTACGAAGCCTCGCTCGCCAGGTACCGCGCGGGTGTGGGCGATATAATCGAGCTCTTGAACGCACAGACGACCCTCGCCCAGGCGCGAGCCGAGTACGTTCAGTCCAAGACTGACATCTTCACTACCTATGCCGACCTCGTGAACGCCATAGGGACGGAGCTTCCGTCCCCGGGTGCCCCGGAGGGCGAGATACCGGCCGGCGAAGGAGGAACCATACCGCAATGATGAAACGAAAGAATCCGCTTTCGGATCCTTTAAAGGCCGTACTGATCTACTCGATTTCCCTCGCGCTTTTCGTCACAGCCGCGGGCTGCGGAAAGGAGGAAAAGAAAACCCCTCCGCCGATGCCCGTGATTGTGGCCCCGGTCGAGTCGGAGACGGTCCCGATATACCTAGACTACGTAGGCACGACCGATTCGATTCAAACCGTAGATATAAACGCGAGGGTCGAAGGCTTTCTCATAAAAAGGGCATTCGAAGACGGGGCGGACGTCAAGGAAGGACAGCTCCTGTTCGTAATAGACCCGAGGCCATTCGAGGCCGACCTCGCCTCCGCTCAGGCGCAGCTCGCGGAGAACAGGGCGTCGCTTTCCTACGCCCTCGAGCAGGTAAGGCGCTATGAGCCCCTCGTCGGCAAGCAGTACATAACGCAGGACACATACGACGGCTACGTAACCCAGGCCGAGGAAAACCGTGCGGCGGTCGAGGCAGCCCAGGCCAACGTGACGCAGGCCAAGCTAAACCTTGGCTACTGCACCATGTACTCGCCGTTCGACGGCCGCATCGGGAGGCGCTACGTAGACGTCGGCAACCTCGTCGGCGCGGCGGGCGAGCCGACAAAGCTCGCGACCATAGTGCAGCTCGACCCGCTCTACGTCTACTTCAGCGTGGCCGAGCGCGACGTGCCCAAGGTCATCGGCGCTCAGGAAGAGAGCCCGCTCACCGTAAGCGTTCTTCTCCCCGACGAAACCAAAACCCCCGAGAGCGGCACCGTGGACTTCATAAACAACCAGGTAGACGTCAACACCGGCACCATAGAGCTAAGGGCCGTGGTTACGAACACGAGGAAAAGCATCCTTCCCGGTCAGTATGTAAAGGTCAGGCTTCTTCTCGGAGAACAGCCGAATACAACCATAGTCCCCCAGCAGGCCGTGGGCGAGCAGCAGGGGCAGAAATACGTCTACGTAATCGGCGAAGGCAACAAGGTCGAATTCAGAAACGTTACAGTCGGTCAGGACTACGGCAGCAAATACACGGTAATAGCCTCGGGCGTAAAAGCCGGAGAGAAGGTCATAATCGAGGGGCTCCAGAAGGTCCGCCCCGGAATGGTCGTCTCGCCGAAGGCCCCGAAGCCGACGCCCGGCCCGACGCCGGGTCCCGGGGCTCCGGAGAAGGAGGGCGAATAGCCAGTTGCCTTCTATAGTGTACGAGGAGATTTCTATTGGTTGATTTTTTCATTCAGCGTCCGGTTCTCGCAACAGTCCTCGCGATCCTTATTACGCTCATTGGCGGCATCTCCATCCCTATACTGCCCATAGCGCAGTTCCCGGAGATCACGCCGCCTACCATCAACGTATCCGCTACGTACACAGGCGCAAGCGCCGAAGTCGTCGAGGAATCGGTCACCGACCCCATCGAAGAGCAGATAAACGGCGTCGAGGGCATGACCTACATGCAGTCGTTCAGCTCGAACGACGGCACCATGAACCTGAACGTCACCTTCGACGTAGGGTACGACCTCGACATAGCCAACGTAGACGTCACGAACCAGGTACAGCTCGCTACGCCCCTCGTCCCTGCAGAGGTCAGCCAATACGGCATCTCGGTGCAGAAGCAGTCCCCGGAACTAATACTCGTCGTTCAGCTCATATCCCCGGACGGGAGCCGCGACGACCTGTTCCTCAGCAACTACGCCAGCATACAGATAACCCAGACGCTCCAGAGGGTGCCCGGGGTCGGCAACATCACCATCTTCGGTCAGCGTGAATATTCCATGCGTATATGGATGGATCCCGACAAGCTCGCGAGCCTCGGGCTCACGACGTCCGACGTGTCCGACGCCATATCCGAGCAGAACCTCCAGGTCGCGGCGGGGGCTATAGGGCAGCCGCCGATTCCCGAAGGCCAGCAGTTCCAGTACACGATAACCACGCTCGGCAGGCTCGAAACCGCCGAGCAGTTCGGCGACATAATCCTCCGCGCCAATCCGGACGGAACGGTTGTCCGCGTAAGTGACGTCGCCAGGATCGAGCTCGGCGCCCTCAGCTACAGCCAGGACAGCGAGCTCGACGGCCGTACGGCCATCGGTGTAGGCATATATCAGCTCCCCGGCGCTAACGCCCTCGACATCGACAAACAGATACGCGCGACGATGGAGCAGCTCAAGGAGAACTTCCCCTCAGGCGTCGATTACACCATCGTCTACGATACGACGACGTTCGTCAAAGCCTCGATTGAAGAGGTCCTCATGACCCTGTTCGAAGCATTCATCCTGGTCTTCATAGTGGTCTTCGTATTCCTCCAGAATCTCAGATCAACGCTCATTCCCGCAATAACGATTCCGGTTTCCCTTATAGGCACATTCGCCCTTATAAATGCATTCGGGTTCTCTATTAACACGCTGACGCTCTTCGGCCTCGTGCTCGCTATAGGTCTCGTCGTAGACGACGCGATCGTCGTCGTCGAAAACGTTTCGCGTATTCTAGAGGAAAAAGACATATCCCCCAAGGACGCCACAAGCCTCGCGATGAAAGAGGTCACGGGCCCTATCGTTGCGACGTCTCTCGTCCTCATGGCTGTGTTCGTTCCGGTTTCCTTCATGCCGGGAATCACCGGCCAGATGTACAGACAGTTCGCCTTGACGATAGCCTTTTCCGTCGGCATATCCGCCATAAACGCGCTCACGTTGAGCCCGGCTCTCTGCGCCATGCTTCTCAGGAAGGAAGAGCGGCGCGCCAAGTGGTGGTTTTTCAGAAAGTTCGACGAGGGCTTCGACAAGATGAGGACCCACTACCAGTCCTTCGTTAAAACGATAAGCCTCAAATGGAAGATGGTAGTCCTCGTTTTCGTGGTTCTCATGGGGGTCACGGTATACCTATTTAAAATAGTGCCCACCGGGTTCGTTCCCGAGGAAGACCAGGGGTACTTCATCGTAAACGTTCAGGGCCCCGAGGGCTCCTCGCTTCAGCGTACCAACCAGACGGTCGATGAGGTCTACGAAATCCTGAAGAACATACCGGGCGTCGAGCACGTGATCTCGATATCAGGTCTTAACTTCCTCACGTCCACCTCCGACTCGAACGCAGCGGCCGTGTTCGCCGTCCTCAAGCCATGGGACCAGCGAAAATCGAAAGAGCTTCAGATAGACTACATTCTGAACGAAGCCCGTAAGGAGTTCATGGGCGTGACGAGCGCCATAGTCGTCGCATTCAACGCCCCAGCCATACAGGGCCTCAGCTCCACAGGCGGCTTTCAGTTCGAGCTCCAGGACAGGACAGACCTCGGCATAGACGTCCTCGCCGAAACCCTCATGAAGATGATCGAAGAGGGCGAAAAGAGGCCCGAGCTCGTCGGCCTGTTCAGCACCTTCTCCGCCAACACGCCGGGGCTCTACATCGAGCTCGACAGGACGAAGGCCAAGACCCAGGGTGTCCCGGTATCCGAGGTATTCAGCACTCTCCAGGGATATCTGGGCTCTCTTTACGTAAACGATTTCAACCTCTTCGGGCAGGTATATAAGGTCTTCATACAGGCCGAATCCAAATACAGGGCCACGGTGGACGACATTTCCCGTCTCTATGTGAAATCCACCGATGGAGGGCTCGTTCCCCTCGATACCCTCATCGACGTGACGAGCATAGTCGGCCCGCAGACTATCTCTCACTACAACCTCTTCCGCTCGGCGGAAATAGACGGCGACGCTGCCCCCGGCTACAGCTCCGGTCAGGCGATGAAGGCTATGGAAGAACTGGCCGAAGAGATAATGCCCGAGGGTATGGGCTACGAGTGGTCCGGAATATCCTATCAGGAGATCAAGGCCGGGAACCTGGCGCCCCTCATCTTCTCCCTCTCGCTCATCTTCGTGTTCCTCTTCCTCGCGGCCCTTTATGAGAGCTGGTCCATGCCGTTCATGGTCATGCTCGCGGTTCCGCTCGCGCTTCTGGGCGCCATGCTCGCGCAGCATCTCCGCGGCCTTTCCAACGACATATACTGCCAGATAGGTCTCGTCATGCTCATCGGTCTTGCGAGCAAGAACGCGATTCTTATCGTCGAGTTCGCTAAGCAGCGGCGCGACGAGGGCATGGATATTCTCGAATCGGCCCTAACGGCGGCCGAGATCAGGCTCCGCCCGATTCTCATGACGGCCTTCGCGTTCATTCTCGGCGTCTTCCCGCTTGTCATAGCGTCCGGCGCGGGAGCCAACAGCCGTCATTCGCTCGGTACGGCGGTCTTTGGCGGGATGATAGTCTCGACCCTGCTCAGCCTTATCATCGTCCCTGTTTTCTACGTCGTGATACAGACGCTGAGAGAAGGCGGGTTCAAGAAAAAGCAGGCCCAGTAAAGCGGCCTCTAATTTCCATCCGGTTATATTAGATGGGTAAAGGCTCAGTATTGCTGCGTCGAATTGTCAGGCGGGTAAATCGCTGCGACCCCGGAGGGGAGATTGGTAATACTCCTTCCGTGCTACTTCAAAATCTCCCCCGTCTTCTCGCTCCAGAGGAGTAAATCGAGCTCGTCCATCGGAATGTCTATATCCTCCGAGAATCTCCTGAGCCTCTCTTCGGCGGAGATGTATCTGTCCCTGGTGCCGGGCGGCTTCGGGCTCTCTATAACGCCCATCTCGTAAAGCGTGTTCAATATATGCTTGTCCAAAATCGCATACCCCGGAAAGCCGATGTTCCGGAGGAAATGGCTCGCCTCTTTGTAACCGATCCCCTTTATGTCCTTATTCTTCGCGAAGAAGTCTCTTCTCTCTAGCGGGTCACCGAACGACAGGACGAGCTTTCTCATGTCGAGCCCGTGCTCGCGCCTTAGATACTCCCTCGTATGCACGATATACGCAGGCCTCCAGTTGGGGAACCTGTGCACCCCATGCATCCGCTTCCGGAGGTCTTCGAGCTCCCCTTCGAGCAGCACCTCCTTCAGCGCCTCGACCGACCTCATACCCATCTTCGCGCTCGCCCCGGCAGTGCAGATGCAAAAGGCGAGCTCCTCGAATATTCTCCCGTTGCCCGCGGATGCGAGAACTTCCCTGAACTCGGCCAATCTTTCCCCGATTAGACCCTTCTTTTCCGAGTATGCCAGCCTCAGCTTTTTATATTCAGCCTTTTTCATCTGTCCATTTATATATAACGGATGTGGGATAAAACGTCTTCGGGAAGGAAGAATTTACTTGTATATGGTGAGGCTCACGCCTGGCGTGAGCTCCGTCGAGTTAAGGTTGTTCCACTTCTTTATGCTCGCGACGGACACGTTGTGCCTGTTTGCAATGGCCCAGAGTGTGTCGCCCTTTTTCACTCTATAGCTTACGATGTCGCTCGATGCGCTCGACGAGCTCGACGAAGAAGAGCCGCCACCGCCCGGAATGGTCAGCGTCTGTCCCGACCTTATCGTGTTGCCGCTGATATTATTGGCGCTTCTGAGCGAGGCTACGGATACGCCGTTCTTCGCGGCGATCCCGCCAAGCGTGTCGCCCGACCTCACCGTATATCTCGACGAAGAAGAGCTTGAGCCGCCGGAAGACGCCGTGCTCGAACCGCCGCTGGATCCCGGAATCGTCAGCACCTGACCGCGCTGTACCACAGTACCTTTAAGATTGTTCGCACTCTGTATGGAGGCCATGGATACACCGTGAGTCTGCGCGATTTTTCCGAGCGTGTCCCCGGACTGAACCCTGTACTTCGTTGTCCCGCCCGAGCTCGACGTGCGCTCTACGGGGGCGCTGGCCACTGCCTGCGAAGAAGACGAAGACCCCGGAATGGTCAGCGTCTGCCCCCTCTTTACCACCGTTCCCCTCATGTTGTTTGCGCTCTGTATCGAAGACATCGAAACGCCGTGCTTTGCCGCAATGCCGCCCAGCGTGTCGCCCGACCTTACCGTATATCTCGTGGTTCCCCTCGAAGACGAGCTCGGCGCCGAGGCATCGCTGCTTGCCGAAGCCGCATACGCAGTCGAGCTGCCGGATATGTAGGGGATCGTAAGCTCCTGCCCCGCCATTATGGTCGAGCCCTTAAGCCTGTTGGCGCTCTTTATCGTTGAAACGCTGACGTTATACCTGGATGCGATAACCCCGAGCGTGTCGCCGGGCTTTACCCTGTAGGTCGTCGTTTTCGTTATGGCCGCTCCGCCGGACGGCGTGTCATAGTAGCGTCCCGAGGCTCCCGGTATCATCAGAACCTGTCCGGGCCTTATAAGCGAGCCTCGCATATTATTTGCGCTTTTTATCGAGCCTATGCTGACCCTGTGCCGCGCGGCAATCGCCCCGAGCGTGTCGCCCCTTCTGACCGTATACCTAGCGGTTGACGTGTCGTGCTGCGAGCTCGATGAGGTCGAGGCCGTGCTCACGGAGCCCTTAAGCCCCGGTATTACGAGCGATTGTCCGACCATGATCGTCGAGCCCCTCATGTTGTTGGCTCTCTTTATGCTCGATACGCTCACTCCGTAGCGCCCGGCTATCTTCCCGAGTGTCTCGCCCCTTCTCACCTTGTGCCTTCCGGCCACAACGGTGCTTCTCTGGGCTACGGACGGGCTTACGTCCGCAAGCGCGTAAAGCTCCTTGGTCTTCCCAAGGGCAATGGCCGAATAACCGTTCGGCACGTTGATGTCGTACGGCCCGCCCGGGGGCGTCGCATTGAGTAGTATCGCGGGGTTAAGCTCTACGAGCCTGTAATGGCTTACGCCTATCACCCTCGCTATGTCTGTAAGGCTCTTCTGCGGGGGCACCCTTACGGTCTCGAAGTATTCAGGCTCGTGATAATCGATGCCGACAAACCCGTATTTCTCAGGGTTCTTCGCGATTATCAGCGCCGCCATAAGCTTTGGTACGTAGTTCTTCGTTTCGGTCGGAAGCGTGTATTCCGATATCTGCCAGAAATCGTTTATCTGATACTTGTCTATCGCGGCCTGCACCCTGTCCTCGCCGCAGTTGTATCCGGCTGCCGCCAGCTCCCACGACTGGAACATCGCGTAAAGGTCGCTCAGATAATCCGCCGCTGCCTTTGTCGATTTCTTCGGGTCCCTTCTCTCGTCTACCCATGCGTCCACGCGGAGGCCATACCTTATCGCGGTCGGCTTTATAAACTGCCACGGCCCGACGGCGGCGGCGTGCGACTCGGCCTTCACGTTAAACCCGCTCTCTATCATTGCGAGATAAACGAGGTCCGTGGGCATTCCCCTCTCTTTCAGGATCGTGCTCATGAGCGGTATGAACCTGCCCGACCGTTCGAGCCATATGCTGAACGACCTCCTTCCTTTGTTCTGGAAGTAAACCATGTAGTGCATGACCCTTTCGTTGAGCACTACAGGTATCTCGTTTTCCGTTTCGGGGACGACATCAGGGAACTGCTCGAAAATGGTCTCTACGTAGTAGTACGTTTTCCAACCCTGTATCTGCGGGTTAAGTATGAAGAAGCTCGACCTCAGGTCATCCGCCTGCGAGCCGGAAGCCGGATATTGGTCGACCATCTTTATGTCGGGGTGATGCCCCCCGCTTTCGACGTCGATTCCTGGCATTGCTGACTGGGTTCTTTGCGGAGTGACAGATTTGCTTCCGCATCCTGCAAGGACAAGGGAAAGGGCGGCAGTAAGGAGTAAATACCTGTAAATCATTGGCTTTTTTTTATCATATTTCGAGGCAAATGTCAATTTGAGCGCATGTCCATTTAAGTATTTTCCTTAAATTTTCAAAACGAGGCAAAGATTATCTTCAATTATTGCAGGGTTTTGCGCCCGCAGCGGGCAAAGTTAAGAAACTCCTCTACCTATGTCCCGGAATCCGGCAAAAATACACCTAATAAACGGCCTGTGCAAAATAGCTTTTAAATTCGGCCGGTTTCATGTTCGCCGCCTTGGCAAGAGCGGCGAGTTTTTTCCTGTCCGTAAGGTCATTTTCTCTCAGTTTTATCATGTACTTGTCCGCTACTTCATAGGCTTCAGTCTGAACATCGACGAACCTTATTCTGGCCCTGTCCTTAACTGAGTCTATCAACTCTGAAAAGTCTATCGGCACCATTTTCCCGTTCTGTATGGTTATGAGGGCCCCTGTGCCGCCGCCGAGCAGAAACTTGACTGCGCTATAGCCGAGCTCCCGTGTGTACTTGGCGTCGAACGGAATAGGCGGGGCCGATCTCAGCTCATACCCTATCACCTTATCCGTGATGCGCGTCCCGATCCCTTTTTCAGAAAGGGCCTTCATCGTCCTCTCCTTCAAGAGCTCTCCGATATCCACCTCCGACAGCCTGAGACGTCCGAATTCGTCCCTCTCAACGTCATTCAGCTCCTTTAAGTCGTCCTCGTCGAGCTTCTCGGTGAGTCCTTCGGCCAGTATGGCGACCCCGTCTTCTCTCCCCATCGCGAGCCTCTTGATTATCGCCCCTTCGAGCTTCGAAACAAGCTTCGAGAGCTTTACCTTCTCCCTCCCGAACTCTTCCGGTATAACGGTCACCGTCGCGCCCGACGCCTTCCCTATTCCAAGCGCCAGGTGTCCGGTAAGCCTGCCCATCGTGACGACGAAATACCACCTCCCCGTGGTCTTCGCGTCCTCCATCAAATAATGAACTAGGCTCGTTCCTATGTGCCGTGCGGTCTCGTATCCGAACGTCGGGATGTATGACGGTATCATAATATTGTTGTCTATGGTCTTCGGAACGTGCGCGACCTTCAGCTTTCCCTTGGCCGCCTTTTCGAGCTTGTCCGCAAGACACATCGTCCCGTCTCCGCCGATGGTTATTACGTACCCGACCCCGAGTTCGAGCAGCCCCTTCAGCGTATTTCTCATCCTCTCTGAAGAAGTCGTCGGGTTCGCCCTCGATATGCCGATTATCGAGCCGCCGGTATGATGTATCCTCGAAGTGTTGTGTATGCCGAGCTTCTCCACGTGCGTCGTATCCCCCTCGGCCAGCCACTTGAACCCGTCCTTTATTCCCACGACCTCGACGCCCCTGTTCACGGCCTCTATTGTCGCGGCGCTTATTACACCGTTTATCCCCGGCGCGGGGCCCCCGCCTACAACCAGCGCCAGGCGTTTTCCCGTTTTCTTTTTCGCGTCAGACATAGCTCCTCGCCCCAAATGAATTCCCTGAATTATACTGGAATGCTGCCGTCCGGTCACTCCTCAAAGCCCTTGGTCTCAATGATAAAATCTCCTGTCGCCTCCGACCACCCTGAGCCCGCCCTTGACGAAGAATCTCACGAGTATGAGCCCGGCGACGAATCCCCCTATGTGCGCCCAGAATGCGACCCCGCCGATATCCGCTGCCCTTCCTAGCGAGCTCACGCCGCTCAGGAACTGTATTATGAACCATATGAATATGAACACCGCGGCCGGGATGTGTATAAGCTGTATGAAGAAAAATATCGGCACGAGCGTCAGAATCCTCGACTTCGGGAAAAGCGTTATGTACGCCCCGAGCACGCCCGATATCGCCCCGCTGGCCCCTACCATCGGTATAACGGAATGGACGTTCGTCACGAACTGCATTGCAGCCGCGGCAAATCCGCAGACCAGATAAAACGCGAGGTACCTCATGTGACCCATCCTTCCCTCCACGTTGTCCCCGAATATGTAAAGAAACAACATGTTCCCGATAAGATGGAGCCACCCTCCATGGAGGAACATCGACGAGAAAAATGGATATATCCTTTCGCCCGCCGAAAATCCCGGGGCGAAAACCTTCGCCGGTATGAGTCCGTAGGTGTCTATAAACGCGTTTACCCCTGTCCCGAGCGAATACTCGTAAAGAAAAACCAGAATACAAAGCGCTATAAGTGTTATATTAACGAAAGGGATACCCGGCGTCGTGGTGGTATCTCTAAGTGGTATCATGTAGTTAGATTATACATATCTGTGGTACCCCGGGCCACTTGCATTAAGCGCCCGATGCCTTAAAATGCTGGGGCGAACGCGGACTGCGACGTAAGGGTTCAATGTTTCAGAAGCTAAGAACTGATCTCGTAAAAAAACTTGCCGGCGTAAGGCTCGTTCTCGTAAACGCCGACGGGTTTACGCACGGTCATGCCAACGGCAACGGCGGCTTGCCCGACGCGAAATATATTTCTGCTCTCAAACACGGCGGAGTCGAGTTCGCGGCCTTCTCTAAATCGAAATCAAACGCCATATCGTCGGTGGCCGAGACATTGGGCATAGAGCTTCACCAGGGCCTCCCCGAAGCACTCGGCCTCTACGACGCGCTAAAGTCAGAGCTCGGCGTGGCCGACAAGGACGTAGCCTTTCTCTGCGGCGGCGAATCCGACATCCCGCTCATAGGCAAGGCGGGCTTCTCCGCGGCGCCGCCCGATGCCCCGCTCGGCGTTAAAGCGCGCTCCTATTTTGTAACCTATAACTCCGGGGGCCCGGCTGTAAACGAGATAGCCTCCCTCATCTACGTCGCCAAAAAACACCACGGCGGCTGGTCCGAATAAAAGCGCGTCGACTCATTCCCTGTCAATACGCTTTACCGCGTTGTGATAAAATATCCCCATGGGAGTCAAAGGACTTACCGGCGACATAAAGCGGCGCGCCCGCTCGCTCGGATTCGACCTCGTCGGCGTATCCCCGGCGGGGCCTCTTCCCGACGGCCAGCGCTACAAGGAATGGCTCTCCATGGGCCACGCGGGAAAGATGCATTATCTCGAGCGCCGCGTCGAGAGGCGCGAAGACGTGCGCAACATCCTCCCCGGCGCAAAATCCGTTATAACCTGCGGGCTCAACTACAACACCGATACGCCGTATTCGACGGCATGCGGCGACAGCCGCAAGGGATGGATAGCGCGCTACGCCTGGGGCGGCGACTACCACGACGTAATGGACGAAAAGCTCTCGTCTCTCTCGGATTTCATACGCGCCGAAACGTCGGGCTCTGCCGGGATCATGCGATACACCGACACGGGCCCCGTCCTCGAAAGGGCCCACGCTAAATACGGCGGCATCGGCTGGATAGGAAAGAACACCTGCCTCATAAACCAGGAGACGGGCTCATGGATCTTCCTCGGCGAGCTCATAACGGACATCGAGCTCGAATACGACTCGCTCGCCCCCGACAGATGCGGCACATGCATGAGATGCATCGACGCCTGCCCGACGGGTGCGCTTACGGAGCCCTACACGCTCGACTCCCGTCTCTGCATCTCCTACCTCACGATAGAGCTCAAGGAAAAGGTGCCGTTCGATCTCCGGGACAAAACCGGCTCTAATATATTCGGCTGCGACATTTGCCAGGACGTCTGCCCGTGGAACAAAAAGGCGCCGGTAACGGACGAATCCTCGTTCCAGCCCCGGCCCGGTCTCTACAACCCCGGGCTCGGCACAATAGCCTCTCTCGGCCCCGAAGAGTTCAGGGCGCTCTTCAAGGGGAGCCCTATAAAACGCACCAAGCGTAGGGGGCTCCTTCGAAACGCCCTCGTCGCCATCGGGAATTCGGGCGATCCCGGCTTCGTTCCCGTCGTTACCGAATGCCTCGGCGAGGAAGAGCCCCTAGTCAGGATTCACGCCGTCTGGGCACTCTGGAAACTCGAAGGGAAGGGCGCATTAGGCCCGCTCCTCGGTATGAAAGAATCCGAAGAAGACCCGGCGGTGCTCGAAGAGCTCGACTATATTCTCGAACTTATAGACGACACCAGTGGGCTCGAAGCCTCCGGGTGAGCAGTCTCCCGGCGCGGGCCCGGACTGGAGTCGTCCACAGAATTCAGTAATAATCTTTTTCTCCGATGAGTGAAACGTTCCACGAGGAAGCCGAAGAAGTTATTCTGGCCAATGAGAAGTTTTACCTTGCCGTAAATCAGGCCGATATGAATCTCATGTCCGACGTGTGGCTCGGCGGGCCAGATGACAAGTGCGTTCATCCCGGCTGGCCCATGCTCTACGGCTGGGAGGCGATTAAAGAGAGCTGGAAGAATATATTCGAAGAGGGCGGCCCCGAAACGATTGAAATTTCTCAAGTGAACGCCGAGGTAACGGAAGGGCTCGCATGGGTCGTCTGCGTCGAGAAGATAATCCACAAGGCCGGAGACGATATGAGGATCGGATTCGCCCAGTCAACGAACGTCTTCCACAAAACCGGCCCCGGCTGGAAGCTCATCATACACCACGCTTCGCCTATCCCTATGCCGAGGACCGAAGCGGTCTCCGATACGAATCTTCAGTAACCGTCTAGTAGTTGAAATTATAGAATACGTCTACGCCCGGATTCTCGCCGCCGATGTCCCCGTTTATAGAAACGTTTTTGAATATGGTGTATTCGACTATGACCTTGGTCTGGGTTACGGTCGTCGAATCCGTAAGGGACTGAGTCGTTTCCCTCTCGACGGCGAAATAGAGGTCCTCGGTCAGGTACTTGCCCACTTCGAGCTCCGGCCCACCTGTGCCGGTTCCTATGTTCACGACGTCCAGCTTGAACCTGCTCCCGAGCATCCTTTCCAGCTGTGCCGCGGCCACGCCGCCCGCGAGCCCCGAGGCCACCCCCTGTATTGACGCCCTGTCGCTCGAGCCTATCTGGTCCGACGGCGCGCCGAAAACTATATACGAAACCATATCCGTCTCCGACATCGGCGGGTCGCTCGTAAGCTCGACGACGGGCTTTTTCGCGGTCCCGGATATGTTTATGTATATCTCGACGCCGGACACCCTGTATAGCGCCCTTATGTCGAGGAAGGGGTTTATATCGGGCGTTCCCGAAAAGCTCACGTTCCCCTGCACGATTCTGAAAAGCTTTCCGAAATTCTCGTACGTTCCCCGGACCGTGCTTATGTTCCCGACGATCCTCATGTCCTCCCCGTACGCTTTATTTATATCGAGGTCTCCCCTGAGCTCTACGTTGGCTCCGCGCCCGCGCACCCAGTTGTTCCTCCTCATCCTCACCCTCAAATTCATCGAGATGTCCTCTTTGAAGTAGTCCGTGGGCTGCCCGGACTGGACGGTGAACTCGTCTTCCCGCTCGTCGGCGAATTTAATCTCCTCGACCTGCCTTTCCTCCGTTTCCGGAATTGTAATCCTCGCCCTCGAAACCGTTAGGTCTCCCTTGAGCGCGATTTTGGATCCCTCTCCATCGACGTCGATGTTCCCGGTCAGCCGTCCCGCTACGTTCTTGGGCCTTATCAGGAAATCCTGGAGATCTCCCTTGAGGTCGTAAGTCATGGTCGGAATGTCTATATTGCCGGTGAATTTGCCCGTTCCGTTCGATCCCGAATGAACGATAAGCTCCTTCAAGATTCCCTTCTGGCCGTTCATCTCTACAAGCGCGCTTTCCACCTTGAACTCGTTCCTCAGCGACTTGATTTTGAAGATTGCGTCCTTCATCGAGAGCTGGCCGTTCGCGACCGGTCTCCCGAGCGTTCCGCTCGCTTTTAAGTCGATTACCAGAACCCCCGAGGACTTTTCCACTTCCGCGCTGAACGTTGTAAGCGGGCTCAGGTCCACCCCGCTCGACGTAACGGTCAGGTTAAACGGTGCGTTCTCGACGTTATCTCCCAGCTCCTTCAGGTTAAGGTCGACGTTCGAGCTCCCGTTTGCCTGCAGTATCGAAGCCCCTTCGTCCGTAATGTCGAACTTAAGTGTGAGGTTCCGTTCGAGGTACGAAACGTCCAGGTCTATGTCGTCGTTCTTAAAATCCTTGTACTCGATATTTCCGATGTTTACCTTTGCTCTTAATTGCGGGGCGGTCATCGTGCCGGACGCGTTTACGTTCGCCGATAGCTGGCCTTCGACCTCGGCCTTGGGGTCGAATATCTTCACGACGTCGTTCAGGCTGAGGTCCTTCAGATTCACGCTCGCCTCGACGCTCCCATCATAGAATATCGTCGCGTCGGCGAGCGCCGATGTGTCGTTATAGTAAAGATTAAAGGAATTCAGAACCAGCGAATCCGGCGCTATCGTGATCGATATGTTCTCCCTGTTTTCGAGCTCAGTATCTTCGAGGTCTAAAAGTAGCTTCGATATCTCTATCTGTTTCTTCGGGCCGGTTATATCGCTGAGCGCCGCGTGGACGATATATTTGAAATCGTCGTTCTCGGTTATCTCCGCGTCCACATTTATAGCCTTCCCGTCATCGCTGTCGGCGTTTATTTCCAGGCTCTCGAATTCCCTTTCGCCCACCGTCATGGTCTCGGCGTTTATCTCTGCCTTGAGGTCCGGGTTGGACAGGTCCGGTGTTCCTTCCGCCTTTATCGTTATCGTCTCGGCCTTTATGTTGTCGTTGAGCTCAAAGCCCTTTATATCTCCGTCTATGGATATCTTCGGGTTCGTTATCTCTCCCTCAACGCGGCCCTTCGCCTCGAGCGAGCCCGCAAACTCAGTCCCCTTGGCGAACTTCGATATAAGTGCGAGGTCCTTTACCTCGAGCTCGTACCCAAGGTTGATTCCCTTCCTTCCGCCGCTGCCGTCGGTCACGTTAAACTTAAACCCGTCGCCGTCGATGCTGAGCGCCCTCGCCGTAAGGATCTCCTTCTCGTAGGAAATGTCTATATTTCCTCTCTGGATATCGAGATTGTAGATATTCGAAGGCTTGATGCTCCCCTTGACGGTGCCGTTCATGCCGCTCACGATGTCCCCCTCGAGCGGTATCGACGCCCTGACGGCAAGGTCCGTCGTTATGCTTCCGCTAAGGTCCTCTTTGTTCATTATCACGCCGGGGTTTAGCTTGTTAAGGGCTGTTTTCAGGTCGAGTCCAAGGGCAGTCTTCGAATAATCGACCTTACCCGTCAGTCTAAGCTCCCCCGCCCTGGGGCCCTTTATCCCGAAGCTCGCGATATCGGCCGTCGCCTTCAAGTCGCCGAATTCGACCCAGCTGCCCTCTGCCTTTATCTCGCTGTTCAAAACGGCGTCGAGCTGTGTGTTTATCCCCTCGGGTCTGGTGCCTGCCTTCTCTTCGAGGATTGTGAAAACCTCGGCCGTCTTAACGTTCTTGAGCTTTAGATTTACGTTAAAGGAGTTCGCGCCTTCCTTCGTAAGTATGCGTTTTATGTCGGCCCCGCCGCTTATTTCGATCTGTCCCGGTCCCGTTTCAATCTTCCCGTCCCCGAGGTCGATTTTGGTCCCCGACATCTTTATCGAGTCGAGCCTGGCCGAAACCTTCTCCCCGTATAGCTCCGATTCGGGTACTACTACGCTGAGGTCGGCCCTTATATCCCCGGGCCCGGCGTAACCGCCCTTTCCCTTTGCCTCAAGGCTCACGGTTCCGACGTCCTCTATCTCGTACCCCTTCGCTGCTATGTCCAGTGTAAAATCTGGCGTATTCTGAAGGTCCTCGGCCTTAACGCTCCCGTTTATCTCGGCGCCGTTAACGGTTACCTTAAGATTTTCGACCTCCGCCGCGTCGGGCGAATATAGCGCCTTCGTCGAAAGCCCTCTAACGGTAATCCCCTCGCTCACGGCGTCGAAGTCCGCGTTCTTTATGTTCGCCTCTATCTTCTCGTAGATATTGCCGAGCCGTACTGAAAGCTCCGTTTTGTTAAGCAGGTATTCCGAAACCTTCCCGCTCTCCCTGTCGTCGAGTGTCAGCTTGATCCCGTCGAGCTCGACGTCGGGGGCGGTTATGTTCCACTGCGGAGGACCCGTCGATTCCTTTTCCTTATCTCCTTCCTTTTCTTTCTTCTCGCCTATCTTTCCGAAGTTCCAGGTCCCGTCGGCATACTTTATGAGCCTCACGTCCACTCCACTAAGGGTTATGCCGTCCACGAGCACATTCCTTCCCAGAAGAAACGTCGAATTCAGCATCGCCGGAATGGAATAGACGAGCTCCGCCTCGTCCACCGTGACAAACCCCTCGCCCTCCACCTCGAACGACACGTCTTTTAGCCTGATACTGTAAAAGAAGGTTCCCTCGACGCTCCCGATGGTGAGCTTCTGCCCCGTGGACGAGCTCACTATCTCTTCCGTCTTACGTTTTACGAGGTTCCTGAAATACTCCGTCTGGGTGAGAAAATACGCCCCCGTCAGTATCAGGACCAGGATCCCGATAAGGACCCCGAATATGATGGGAATCTTGTAGCGCATGGTATGAAACCGGGGCTGTCCCCGCCGTCTCGCAAGTCCTTTTCTTTCTCGTGCGATTTTGTGCGATCCGGAAAGACGAGACGTTTACCAATTATACATTACAGGCCGTTTAAATAGAACCTGTAAATCGGCACGCCGGGCGGTCATTTTTTGGAAACCATGTATATGCCGGCCAGGATGAAGATACCTCCCGCGATGACGCCGTAGTCGAGCGGGTTTCCAAGCATGAGCCAGTCGAAGAGAAGCCCGAGCACGGGCACAAGCATCGACGAGAACGTCGTGATGTTAATGTCGAGCTTCTTTATGAGATAAAACCAGATCGTAAAGTCTACTGCCGACGCTATTATGCCGGTGAAGAGAAGTATGTATATGGAGTAGGGCGTCCATCTGACGTCCAGAACTCCATGGGGAAGGGCAATGAACAGTAAAAGCAAGGTCCCGAGGGTCATCTGGAGCGCGCTTACGGTGTATATGTCCTCGCCGGCCATCCTCGTCTTCATCCATATATTCGCCACGGCCCACGATATCGCCGCTCCTATGACGAATATTTCGCCTGCGAAGATTGTGAAGTCCTGCTGAGTGATAACGTCGAAGCCGAGGATCGAGAGTATCCCCAGGCTCCCGAGCGCGACGCCCGCCCATTTACTGGCGTTCAGCCTGTCCTTCAAATAAAAGTGAACGATGAGTATCGTCCAAACAGGCATCGTATACAGAAGGACCGACGTCTTTCCGGCGGTTATGCGCTCCATGCCCAGGAGCATGAGTCCGAACAATAGCGTTGTCTGGAAGAATCCCACGGCCAGGTAATCGGGTAGCTTACCGAGCGCGGGCCATTTAGGTCCCTTCCACCATACATATGCCAGAAGGGCCACGGCCCCTATGCCGCACCTCCACGCCGCGAAGGTGTAGGGCTTCGCATATCCGAGACCTATCTTCATCAGTATCCATGAATACCCCCACGTAACTATGACGAAGGCCAGAAGGGCAATGTTAAGGACCGCTGAATTCATAAGACCAATATAATGTAACAGGTATTCCCATACATGGCTCGGGGAAAGGCTTTTCCCTTGGAAAAACGGAGTTTTTTATCTTGAAAACCGCGTTCATTTTCGTCTTGACAAGGATAGGTCAATATTTATAATAAAGTACCCTTTCGGGCTCGAAGGGGGGAGGGCGTTTTCCGTTCAAGCGCCGGGAAGTTACACACGACGTCGGGGTTGGAAAGAGTTCCGGCAGTGCTAATCCAGGTTGGACCGAAATGCTCTGATATAATCATCTTTCCATAGATACGCTTTATCGTATTCGCAGTCAACTTTCATAACGGAGGTACGCTAAAGGTGAAGATTCTCGTAGTTGTCAGCCAGACACAAGATACCGAAGCTAAGATCAAAGTATCCTCGTCGGGCGATTCCGTGGACACAAGCGGCATGAAGTGGATTATGAATCCCTACGACGAGTTCGCGGTCGAAGAGGCGATTCAAACCAAGGAAAAGCACGGCGGTGAAGTAGTAATCGTTTCCATGGGCCCTGCCAGGGTCGTCGAAACGATACGTCAGGCCCTTGCAATGGGCGCCGACAGCGCAATACATATCGCGGACGACAGCTTCGCAGATATCGACTCCTACGCGGTTGGCAAGGTCATAGCCAGCGAAATCAAGAAATCGGGCGAGTTCGATGTCATCTTCACGGGGATGAAGATAATCGACGAGGAATCCGGCCAGGTCGGCGTGCAGATAGCCGAAGAGCTCGGCATTCCGCACGTTTCCCTCGTGAGCAAGGTGGTCGAGATAGACCCTGCGGGCAAGAAGGCTATCTGCCAGAAGGAGATCGACGGAGGTCACATGGTCGTCGAGGTCCAGCTCCCATGCCTCATCACCTGCCCCGACGCCATGAACGAGCCGAGATACGCATCCCTCCCGGGCATCATGAAGGCCAAGAAAAAGCCGCTCAAGGAAGTCGCGATCGGCGATATAAACCTGGAAGAGCTCGGCCTCGCGGCGGATTCTCTCACCAAGGCCGGGGCCCGGGTCAAGACCGTGGAGATCAAGGTTCCCGAGATACAGAGGAAGCTCAAGATCATAAAGGGGCAGGACGAGCCCATGGTCAAGGGCGCCGAAGTCGAGAGCGCGGCCGAAGAGCTCGTAAAGCTCTTAAGGGAAGAGGCCAAGGTCATATAGGCCCCCACACAACACACTAGGAGGAAATCAAATGAGCAGCGAAATCTGGGTAGTGGCAGACCTCAAAATCGACGGCAGCATCCGGCAGGTCACGTTTGAAGCTCTGTCCGAGGCGAAGGCGAAGCTCGCCGCCAAGTTCGGCGGGCCGGTTTGCGGCGTGCTAATCGGCGCGAACGTATCCTCCCTTGCGGGCGAGCTCGGCAAGTACGGGGCCGAAAAGGTCTACGTCGTCGAAAACGAAACTCTAAAGGACTTTAACACCGAAGGTTATACAATAGCTCTTTCAGAGCTCATAAAGAAATATCAGCCGGCCGTTGTCATGACCGGCAACACCGTCTTCGGGCAGGACTACTTTCCCGGGGCCGCCGCGCGCGTGGGCGCCGGCGTAACAATGGACGCCATAGAAGTGGAAGCCACCGACGACAAGAAGCTTCAGATAAAGCGCTTCTCCCATTCGAGTAAGGCGATACCGACGAAGCAATTCCTCGATCATTATCCGATGATGACGACGGTAAGGCCCAACTCCTTCAAGGCCGTCGAAGACGCGAAAACGCCCGAGGTTATAAACGAACCCGTTGCGATCAACCCGGGCGACATCAAAACGAAGGTCATCGAGATCAAGGCCAAGGAATCCGACAGGCCCGAGCTCACCGAGGCCGACAGGGTCGTTTCGGGCGGAAGGGGGCTCGGAAGCGAGGAGAACTTCAAGCATGTCTACGAGCTCGCCGACATCCTCGGCGCTGCGGTCGGCGCCACGAGGGCGGCGGTCGACGCGGGCTATTGCCCCTACGACATGCAGGTCGGGCAGACAGGTAAGGCAGTGTCGCCGAACCTCTACATAGCCATCGCAATATCCGGCTCGGTTCAGCACTTCGCCGGAATGGGCTCCTCGAAGGTCATCGTAGCTATAAATAAAGACCCTGAAGCGCCTATATTCCAGAAGTGCGACTACGGCATAGTCGGAGACCTCTTCGACGTGCTCCCGCCGTTCACGGCAAAAGTAAAAAGCCTTATGTCACAAAGCTGAGAATAAAATAACAGGGGCGGTTAAACGGCCGCCCCCGTTATATCCACCATCTCGATTTTCTCTATTTTTTCACCGAGGAACCTTCCGGCGACTGAAACGAACGTATCGGAAACGTCCGTAAGGTAGTACTGCCTGGATGACTGGCCCGTCTGCGGGTTCAGCATGCCCCTTTCCGTAAGCACCTTCTCTATCTCGCTTGCCGTCTCTTCGGCTGAATCGACGAGAGTGATCCCGCTGCCCACGGTCTTCTTGATCGTCTTCTTTAAGAGCGGATAGTGCGTGCACCCGAGGACTAGAACATCTATACCGGATTCCCTCATCGGCGCGAGGTATCTCTCCGCCGCAAGCTCCGTTATGTCCTCCTCAGTCCACCCCTCCTCGGCCAGCGGCACGAATAAAGGACACGCCTGCGTAAACACCGTAATCCCGGGCGACGCAGCTTCGAGAGCCCTCTTGTACGCCGAGCTCTTTATGGTGGACGGCGTCCCGATGACGCCCGCCCGCCTCGTTTTCGTGGTCGCGGCCGCCTTCCTTGCCCCGGGCTCTATAACGCCGATCACCGGTACGTCAAACTCCCCCGTAAGGCTCGGGAGCGACACAGCCGACGAAGTATTGCACGCGACGACCACCATCTTCACGCCCTTCGACACTAAGAACGCTGCATTGTTCCGCGAATACGCAACGACGGTCCTCCCTGATTTGGTACCGTACGGCACCCTCGCCGTATCCCCGAGATATATAATGTCCTCGCCGGGGAGCCTCGCCGCTATTTCCCTCACGACGGTGAGCCCGCCTATACCCGAATCGAATACGCCTATCGGCGCTTTGTTATCGTTGTTTGTCATGGATTATCCCTGTGGGTGGTTCCTGCCGGACTAGAAGAATTCCTCTACCGCGCCCTCTACGGAATCGACCCCGATAAGGGCAATAGAATCGTCTCCGGGCTTGAGTCTGTCAAGGTTTATGCGTGGGAGAATGCATTTTTTAAACCCGAGCTTCCGAGCCTCGTTTATCCTCATGTCGGCGTGCGAAACCCCTCTCACCTCTCCCGCGAGCCCTATTTCCCCGAATGCCGCCACCCCCGGGTCCAAGGGCTTATTGAGGAAGCTCGACACGAGCGCGAGGCATATCGCGAGATCTATAGCAGGCTCCTCTATCTTTACTCCCCCCGCGACGTTCATGAACACGTCCTGCCCCAGTATCTGTAGCCCGGCCCTCTTTTCGAGTACGGCGAGCAGGAGCGACACGCGGCTGTTATCGAGCCCTATCGTAGTTCTCCTTGGCACTCCGAACCCGCACGGCGACACGAGGGCCTGTATCTCGACGAGTATCGGCCTCGTCCCCTCCATGCTCGGAGTCACGACTGAGCCCGAGGCGTTGTACGGCCGCTCCGAAAGGAATATCTCGGACGGATTCGTAACCTCGCGGAGGCCCGAGTCCAGCATCTCGAAAACCCCTATCTCGTTCGTTGAGCCGAACCTGTTCTTAACTGCCCGTAGAATCCTGTACGGATGGTCCTTCCCTCCCTCGAAATAAAGGACAGTGTCCACGAGATGCTCCAGAACCTTCGGCCCCGCGATCGTCCCCTCCTTCGTCACGTGCCCGATAAGGAACACCGCCGTTCCGCTCGACTTCGCGAACTGCATCAGCCGCGCCGTCGATTCCCTTATCTGCCCGACGCTCCCCGGCGCGGAAGCGAACGTCTCCGTGAACATCGTCTGTATCGAATCTATTACGACTATCTCCGGCGCGAGCTTCTCCATTTCTTGTAGTATCGCCTCTACGGACGTTTCGGTCAGCACGTACACCTCCCCCGACGAGACGCCCGTCCTCTCGGCCCTCATCTTCACCTGCACGGGGGATTCCTCGCCCGTCACATAAAGAAAACTGTGCTCGCCCGCGCCGCCCCGGCTCACCCTTTCGCTTACGTAATTCAGCATCTGTAGCGCGAGCGTCGATTTCCCTATCCCGGGGTCCCCGCCGACAAGTATCACCGAGCCCGGTACGAATCCTCCGCCGAGCACCCTGTCGAGCTCCCCGTTCCCCGTCGGTATCCGGGCCTCCCTGTCGCTGGATATCACTGAAATCGGCCGCGGCCCCTCGTTTCTGGCGCGCTTCGCCGGGGTCTTCGCCTTCTCTACAGTCTCCTCGACGTACGAGTTCCAGCTCCCGCATTCGGGGCACTTCCCGAGCCACCTTGGCGACGGGTTCCCACACTCCTGGCAGACGTACTGCGTTACGCTTCTCGTTCTTTTCATCTCGCTGTCCGGGGTTTTGTACGAGTGGACATTATACAATATTCAGGTTAATAAATAGAGCGGCTGGAGGTATGTATTTACACCTTTTTCATGTCGGATGAGTGATTAGAATAAGATTAGGAGAGCTTAATGAGCGAAGACGAGAAAGAAGGGAAGGGTAGCGGGCCGGGCGGCCGCCGGAAAGACGAGTCTTTTAAGCTCTGGAGCGGTCTTCCCCGTTCGCGCGATCCCGAGGGCGGGCGGCTGAAGCGCCCGCTTTCGTGGCAGGACGCCCTCGCCGAGCTCATCGACGGCAACAAGCGCTTCATCGGCACCATGAAAGAGAGCACGGTCGAAAGAACCCCCGAGCGCCGTATGGAAGTCGCCGACGAGCAGACCCCGTTCGCGGTCATACTCTCCTGCGCCGACTCGCGCGTCTCCCCCGAAATAGTCTTCGACCAGTGGATCGGCGATCTCTTTGTCGTCAGGATCGCCGGCAACATAGTCAACCCCCCTCACTACGGCATACTCGGCAGCATCGAATACGGCGTCTCCACGCTCGGCGCGAATCTCGTGATGGTCCTCGGGCACAGCAGGTGCGGCGCGGTCACGGCGGCTGTTCAGGCGGTCGAAACGAATATGGAGTTCCCGGGCTCTATCGCCTCGATAATCGACACGATAACCCCGGCCGTCGAGAGCGCCAAAAAGCTGCCCGGCGACCTGCTCCAAAATTCCGTCATGGAGAATGTGCGGCTCAGCGTCGAGAAGATCGAGACGGCTTCCCCCATACTGACCCCGCTCATCGAAAGCGGCACAGTCAAGGTCGTCGGCGGGAAATACGACCTCGTTACTGGCGAAGTCACTCTCTACACGAGCGGCGATACGCCGGCGTAGCTGTGTATTTCATCACCGCGCCGGAGCTCCATAATTTCAACATCCGGCCCTTGAAATTCCCGGGAGCCGTGAATATTTTTTATTTGGATTTCATACCCGAATCCGTAAAAGAATCACCGGAGGAATAATCTTAAAATGGCAGAGCAGTCACCAAGAAAGCACGAGTTTCAGGCCGAAGTCAGGCAGGTCCTCGACATCGTAATCAATTCCCTCTACAGGGACAAGGAAGTCTTCATTCGCGAGCTCGTCTCCAACGCTTCGGACGCGCTCGAAAAACTACGGCACATCCAGCTCACCGAAAAGGACATATACGACGAAGAGCTTCCCCTCGAAATCGACATCAAAACAGATGAAGCAGGGAATACCATCACCATAGAAGACCACGGCGTCGGCATGAGCGAGGAAGACCTCGTTCACAACCTCGGCACCATAGCCCACTCCGGCTCCAAGGCCTTTCTAAAAGCCGTAAAGGAAGAGGGCAAGACGGATCCCGATCTCATAGGCCAGTTCGGTGTCGGCTTCTACAGTGTCTTCATGGTGGCCGATTCCGTCGAGGTCCACACCCACGACTGGCGTAAGGACGGGCAGAGCCTCGTCTGGAAAAGCAGCGGCGCGGGCTCCTACGAGATCGAAACGGTATCGGGCGAAAGGCGCGGCACGAAAATAGTCGCCCACTTAAAAGACGACGCAAAGGAATTCGCCAACGCAGAGCGCGTCCGCGACGTGCTTACGCATTACTCGAGCTTCGTCCAGTTCCCGATCAAGCTCAACGGCGAGCAGGTGAACACCGTCCAGCCCATATGGACGAGGAACAAATCCGAGATCACGGACGAGGAATATAACGAGTTCTACAAGTTCCAGGCAAATGCCTTCGACGACACTCTCTACAGGCTCCACTTCAGCTCCGACGCCCCGCTCGAAATAAGCGCCCTCGTTTTCGTCCCCGGCGAGAACCCCGAAAGATGGGGCTTCGGCAAGGTGGACCCCGGCGTCAGCCTCTACTCTCGCAGGATACTCATCGATCCGAAGCCCGACGGCCTCCTTCCCGACTGGCTCCGGTTCCTGAAGGGCGTCGTCGACAGCTCCGACATCCCGCTCAACATCTCGCGCGAGAGCATGCAGGACAGCGCGCTCACGAAAAAGATAGGGCAGGTAATAGCCGGGAGGTTCATAAAATTCCTCGAAGACGAGGCGAAGAAAGACCCGGCCAAATTCGAAGAGTTCTACAAGAAATTCTCCATATACCTCAAGGAAGGGATAGCCGCCGACATCAGGAACAGGGATCAGCTTGCAAAGCTTCTCCGCTACGAATCCTCGGCGACCGAAAAGGACAAGCTCACGACGCTCGAGGAATACGTATCCCGCATGAAGGACGGCCAGAAAGAGATCTACTACCTCTACGCCCCCAGCCGCGAAATCCTCGAAGCGGGGCCCCACATCGAGGCATTCCGTGCTCGCGGCCTCGAAGTCCTTTACCTTTTCGAGCCCGTGGACGAATTCGTTATGACGAGCCTCGGGAAGTACAGCGATAAAGAGCTCGTCTCGGCCGACAACGCGTCGATCGACTTCGGCGACGACGAGGCCGCTCCCGAGAGCAAGGTCTCCGAGGAAGACGCGAAGGCGCTCACGGAATGGTACAAGGAAGTCCTGGGCGATAGGGTGAACGAAGTAGTCATGAGTAAACGCCTCGTCGATAGCCCGGCGGTCGCGCTCAATGCAGATAAATTCATGACCCCGTCCATGCGCCGCATGATGAAGGCGCTGCAGCGGGAAGGCTCTGTCGAGAACTCGATCAACCTCGAGCTCAACCCCGCGCACAGGCTCATAGAGGGCCTCTCGGCGCTCAGGGGCAAAGACCCCGAAACGGCAAAGCTCGTTGCCGAGCAGATATTCGACAACGCCCTCGTCGCGGCAGGGTTTATGGAAGACGCGCGCGAAATGGTCGGCCGGGTCTACAGCATCCTCGAACGGGTGACGGAAAAATAGCTTGCCGCATACACGGTTCAGGTTTAATGTGTTTTTAAACAACGGTTGAACGGGGGAAAATAATGCTTACGAAAAAGCTTGCCGACCACGTCGTGATCCATTCGCCCTTTTGCGGCGAGATACGCGAAATCCTTCTCGGAAGCGACTACGACAAGCTCGGCATCGCCGTCGCGGTCGATATAAAACCGACGACGGCTCATTTCCACAAAACATTCGACGAGATTTACTTCGTCCTCGACGGCGAGCTCGAGCTCGAATTCTTTGACCCGGAATCCGGCAGGACGTGGACGGAGTCGCTGTCCCCGAACGAGCTCGCGGTAGTCTCGAAAGGCATTCACCACAAAGTCCTTAAGGCCACGGAAAAGAACCGCCTTTGTGTGGTCAGCGCTCCTCCGTTTCACGCCGACGACGAAAACCCGTCCGATAAAATATGAATGCCCGGCCCCGGCGGGCGTGTCTCTCCGGGGCCACCCGGTATTTGCCTAACCGGCCCATAAAAAGTATAATTTTTATTACTTAAGGGGTTTAGAGCCGGTCGGGGAAGAGACAGTCCACAACCGTAAAACTATATCAAAATCTAAAATCATCACGGGGCTTAATATATGAAATTCGAAGGCACGGAAAATTATATCTCGACGAGGGACCTGAATCTCGCCGTAAACGCTTCAATAACACTCCAGCGCCCGCTCCTTATTAAAGGCGAGCCGGGCACGGGTAAAACGATGCTGGCGTTCGAGGTGGCCGAAGCCCTGGAGAAGGAGATCATCACCTGGCACGTCAAGTCCTCGACCACGGCGCAGCAGGGGCTCTACGAATACGACGCCGTCTCCCGCCTCCGCGACTCCCAGCTCGGTGACGACAGGGTCAACGACATCGCGAACTACATCAAGAAAGGCAAGCTCTGGGAGGCCTTCGAATCCGACGAGCAGGTCGTCCTCCTCATCGACGAAATCGACAAGGCCGACATAGAATTCCCTAACGACCTCCTCCTCGAGCTCGACCGCATGGAGTTCTACTGCTACGAGCTCAGGAAGACAATCAGGGCCAAGGAGCGCCCGATAATCATCATCACTTCCAACAACGAAAAGGAGCTTCCGGACGCGTTTTTAAGGAGATGCTTCTTCCACTACATCAGCTTTCCCGACAGGGAAACGCTGAAGGCCATCGTAAAGGTCCACTATCCCAAGCTCGAAGGGAAGCTCATCGAAAACGCCATGAGCATATTCTACGACCTCCGTGAAATAGACGGCCTCAAGAAAAAGCCCTCGACGAGCGAGCTCATCGACTGGCTCAAGCTCCTCATGGTCGGGAAGATAACGGAGTCCGAGCTCGGCGCTGTCGATCTCTCCGAGAGCCTACCGCCGTACGCCGGAGCGCTCCTCAAGAACGAGCAGGACCATGACCTCCTTTCCCGCATCAGGCTCAGGTTCAGGCGCTGATCTGGCGGGCGTAATTCGATTCACAAGGGTGCGAAATGTTTCTCGACTTCTTTTTACTTCTTAAAAACGACGGCATACCGGTAACGATAAAGGAGTACCTCACCCTCCTCGAAGCGCTCGACGAAGGCATCGCCGAATACAGCGTCGACGACTTCTACTATCTCTCCCGCACCTCCCTCATAAAACACGAGCATCACCTCGACAGATTCGATCTCCTCTTCGGCTACTACTTCGAAGGCGTAGAAAAGATAGACACCGAAGAATTCATGAAGATCCCTGAGGACTGGCTCAGAAAAAGCTTCGTCAGCGCCCTCACCGACGAAGAGAAGGAGCTCATAAAAGGCATAGGCGGCCTCGACAAGCTCCTAGAAAGATTGAAGGAGCTCATGAAGGAGCAGAAGAAGCGCCACCAGGGCGGCAATAAATGGATCGGCACGGGAGGCACGTCCCCCTTCGGCGCCTACGGCTACAACCCAGAGGGCATCCGCATAGGGCAGGACGAGAGCCGCCACAGAAGGGCGGTCAAGGTGTGGGACAAGCGCGAGTTTAAGGACCTCGACGACGGAGTCGAGCTCCAAACAAGGAACATGAAGATGGCGCTCCGCCGCCTCCGCATACTCACCCGTGAGGGCACGTCCGAAGAGCTCGACCTCGACAAGACGATAGACAAAACCTCGCGCAACGCCGGATACCTTGAGATCGAAATGGTCCCGGCCAAGAAGAACAACGTCAAAGTTTTATTATTCCTCGACATCGGCGGCTCCATGGACGACCACATCGAGCTATGCTCGCGTCTCTTCTCCGCCGCGAAATACGAGTTCAAACACCTCGAACATTACTACTTCCACAACTGCCTCTACGAATTCGTCTGGAAGAACAACAAGAGAAGATGGCAGGAGGCCATACCGACCTTCGAGGTCTTCAATAAGTACAACAGCGATTACAAGGTCATCATCGTGGGCGACGCCTCCATGTCCCCCTACGAGCTTCTCTACCAGAACGGCAGCGTCGAGCACAACAACGACGAGGCCGGCTTCGTCTGGCTCGACCGCCTGAAAAGCCGCTACCCCGACATAGTCTGGCTTAACCCCGTCCCCGTCCCGCAGTGGAAATACACCGAGTCCATAGGCATGGTCAAGCAGTTCATGAACGACCGCATGTTCCCGCTCACGCTCTCGGGACTCCAGAAAGCCATACGCGCGCTCAAGGACAAAAAAATCAAATTCGAAGGGCATTGATATTGCAGCCGTGCTGCTGATTCGTCCTCATGATAAGTGCGATCGATCACATCAATTTCGTAGTCTCGGACCTCGAAAGGTCTGTCAGGTTCTACACGGAGCTTCTCGGGTTTCGCGAATCGAAGCGCGCTCATCTCGAAGGTGAATGGATCGAAAAAATAGTAGGCTTAAAAAGAGTCGTTGCGGACGTTGCCTTTATCATCGCTCCCGCGGGCGAGCCCCGAATAGAGCTCCTCTGCTATAAAACCCCCGAGGGCGAATCCATCCCCGCTAACTCACTCGCCAACACGGTCGGCATCCGGCACATCGCCTTCAGGGTCGACGACATTCACGCCTCGGCAAAGAGACTGCGGGACGCCGGGGTAAAGCTCCTCGGCGATCCCGTCATAGTCCCCGAAACCGTCGTCACCCACGACGCCGGCCACAAGATGCTCTGCTACTTCCACGACCCCGACGGCATCCTCCTCGAAATAACGGAATATAAATAGCACGCCACGCGTGCGGGAATCCGGTGTCGGGGCTCCGCCGCGACACTACCCGTCCGTCATCCTGCCTGTCCGACGTAGCTTTCAGCGAAGACGGAAACTTGATTCAGGATCTAATCTTTTTCTGTCATTTCGAACGAATGTGAGAAATCTATCTTTTGTCTGTTCTTTCCCCTTCGGAAAAGATTGTAGATGGAGAGAAACAGAGCACGGCGATCTTATCAATCAAAAATCAGCGTCCGATTTCCATAAACGAGTATCTTTCTCTTTAGGTGATACCACACGGCCTGCGACAGCACCACCTTCTCCAGGTCCCGCCCCTTCCTTATAAGGTCCTCTACGCTATCCTTGTGCGTGATGCGTACGACGTTCTGCTCTATTATCGGCCCAGCGTCGAGCTCGGCTGTCACGTAATGGCTCGTCGCGCCTATGATCTTGACGCCCCTCTCATACGCCGAATGATAAGGCCTCGCCCCGGGAAATGCCGGCAGGAACGAGTGGTGGATGTTTATAATTTTGTGCGGGTAGAGCGACACGAAATCCCCGCTCAGTATCTGCATGTATCTTGCCAGGACGACGAAGTCTATGTCGTATTCCTTCAAGAGCTCTATCTGCTTCTTCTCGGCCGCCGCCTTGTTCTCTTTCACGTTCGGTATAACGTGAAAATTAATCCCGAACGCACGCGCCACGGGCTCGAGGTCCTCGTGGTTACTGATAATGAGCGGCACCTCGACGTTCCATTGGTCCGACTGACACCGCGACAGTATATCGTGGAGGCAGTGCGGCATCTTCGATACGAATATGGCCATCTTCGGCACGTAGTCCGAAAAATAAAGGCTCCACTTCATGCCGAACCTCTCCGCGATCAGGGTCTGAAAATACTCCCCGATCTTCTCCGCCGGGATGCTGAAATTCGTGAGGTCCCACTCGACGCGCATGAAGAAAACCTTCTCCTGCGTGTCCACATGCTGGTCGAGATAAATAATGTTCCCGTCGTTCTTGAATATGAACTCGGTTATCGCCGATACGAGCCCCTTTCTGTCGGGGCAGTGTATTAGTAATATCGCCGAGCGTACGTCATTTCCGTTCTGTTCTGTCATGTCGTTTCCCGTATGCGCGCGATCGGCTGCTTGTCAGTCCCTTCCCATGAGCGCATAGATTTCGTCGTCGTTAAGTCCGAAGTAGTGCGCGATCTCATGCTGGAGCACCTCTTCCACCCTGTCCGCTATCTCCTCGTCCGTCCGGCATATCTTCTCGATGTCCTTCTGATAGAGTACGATCTCGTCGGGGAGCCTTATTCCTTCCCATACGCTCCTCAAGTGAAGCGGCGTCCCCCGGTAAAGGCCGAGCAGGAGCCCTTCGCCCCTAATCTCAAGCTTCTCGAGATCCTCCCGCGTAGGATAGTCCTCCACCTTGATAACAACGTTATCTATCTTCTTCCGGAACTCCTCGGGAATCCTGTCGTAGGCCTCTTCTACGAGCTGCTCGAATCTTTGCCTTTTCAAAGTCGGTTTGGTTTAACTTATGCGATTTAAGTGCTTAATAAGATTATAATAAGAACCCGAATCTTTCAATCCGCGGTATGGGGCAGGGGGCGAAATGAGGGAAATAGCATCCCGGGGTTTCTTATCGGTCGTGTGCCCGCCAGAGCTCGGCGATATCGAGCTTTTTCATTTTGAGAAGGGCTTCCATGACCTTCTCGGCTTTTGAAGGGTCCCGCATCATTTCACACAGCGCAGCTGGCGTTATCTGCCACGATGTCCCGTACCTGTCCTGGAGCCATCCGCACTGCTGCTTCACGCCGCCTTCCGAAAGCCCGTCCCAGAGCCTGTCTATCTCATCCTGTGTCTCGCAGTTAACGACGAACGATATCGCGGGCGTGAATGTAAATGGGTGGTCGATCCAGCTGTCAAAGGCCATGAATTCCACGCCGCCGAGCGAGAACGTAGCCTGCATGACCGTCCCTTCCCGGCCTTCCTCTCCTGCGCCGTAGCGGCTCATGGCTGTGACGGACGAATTCCCTACGAGCGAAACGTAGAAATCTATGGCCTCTTCCGCCTTTCCGTACTGCTCCCCGAAGTACATTAAGAATGGGGAGATTTTCTGCCGCCGGCTTCCGAGATTTATCTGCCACGATACCCCGTATTTATCCTCCAGCCAGCCGAACTTCTTGCTGAAAGGATACTCTCCGAGCTCCATAAGCACCGTTCCGCCCTCGGACAGCTTGTCGAATAACCTGTCCGCCTCGTCCTCGGTTCCGCAGCTGACGAAAAACGATACGGCGGGAGAGAATTTGAAATACGGCCCGCCGTTCAGCGCAATGAACTCCTCCCCCTCGAGCTCGAACTCGACGGTCATAACGGAACCCTCGGGCCTTCCGGAAATATTTGCCCCTTCTTTCCCGTAATGGGATACCTTGTCTATGCTCGAAGCCCCGAAAATAGAAGTATAAAAGCCGGCTGCCTCCTCGGCCTCACTGTCAAACCACAAAAACGGAACGATTTTCTGCATGCTTACAAACCTCACTCTTTATTGCCTTTCCGGTAACTCCCGACAAACGAGATCAGCTCCGGGAAGAACGCCCTGAAATTCTCTTCCAACGCCCCGTAATTCCGCTCCGCCTCTTCAGCCGCGCCAGCGAGGCCGCTTCCCCTCCCGAATTTCCTCTCAAGCCTGATGGCTATCCTGTCGAGCGCGCGTCCGATTCCTTCGAGTTCCCTGTACGATCCGAGCCAATCCTCCTCGATCATCACTTCCAGCATTTTCCTCGGTCTCGGCGGCATAAGGCCCGTGTTCGCGGCCAATACGCCGTAGGTCTTCTCTACGAAGTCTTCGAGCGGAAGGGCCGAATAATCGCCCCAGTTTACGGCGAGTATATGGTCGAACGCAAGGTCCACGATTATCCCCGAGAACCTTCTTCGCTCCTGGCTTACGAGCCTCTTCGAGCGAACGACCATCTCGTGCGAATCGGTAAAGGCGTCCACCTTTCTGTGGGTCCGGATGCCCTCGGCCACGCCGGGCGGGAATTCGTCCCCTATGCTCCCCTTGACGAAATCCCCGAGCATGTTGCCGACGATCGACTCCTCGGAATCCCCGGCCAGATACATGTGCGCAAGGTAATTCACCGCGTCTCCCGGGCTTCGCTCAAGCCCGAACGCCCTGTGTTATGCCATCTTCTCGGGCCCGTCAGTCTACTATATCTACCAGCTCGACGTCGAATATCAGCGTCGAGTTCGGTGGAATAACCGGCGGGTATCCTCTCTCTCCGTATCCGAGGGACGGCGGGATAATAAGCTGGCGCTTTCCGCCTTCCTTCATATCCGCGATGCCCTCGTCCCATCCCTTGATCACCTGTCCTACGCCGAGCGTGAACTCTATCGGCTCGCCCCTCTTCACCGAGCTGTCGAAAACGCTGCCGTCCTCGAGCTTCCCGGTATAATGGACCTTGACCTTCTGTCCGGCCTTCGGCTTCTCTCCCTGTCCCTCTTCTATTATTATGTACTCGAGTCCTGAATCGGTCTTCATAACTTTTCCCTCGCTTTTCTTTTGATCTGTGCTCTGCTCGTCTGCATTCGCGTGTGCGGTCATAAGGCCGAGCATCATGACTGTGAATATTGCAAATGCGGTAAATTGTCCCAAATTTTTCCTGAACATTCGTGCCTCCTTTGGCGGTGGGGATAGTTTTATTTGGCAGCCCCCTGATTGAGAAACTCTACCTGATGAAGCCTCTACGGGCCAAACAATCTTATTGCTGCCATGTGCATAAGGAGAATATTCTGCGCGGAGCGCTACATTTCAGTTGTATATATAATAAGGTAAGTGTCCAGAATGCGCCAGAAACACAGCATTATTATAAATTAGTGTTGTCTGCGTCCTGCCATTCCACACATCCTGCGCCGCTTCCACCCCCCATATCCGCATTTATTGATAATCTACGGTTTTTTATACGTCTTTTTCCTTGTTTTATGTACTTCTTCGCAGCACAAAATACGGGCTATTTTTACCCGTATTTTCTTCGCTTCTGCGAAGAAAAGCATTGACAAGCCCCCTTTACCCTGTATTAATATCACTTTAGACAGAGTTCTGCCAAACCATATTGAGGAGGAGTCTTATGGGATTCAAATACATACAATTTCAAAAGGAGCCTAACAATATCGGTATCCTGACGGTTAACAGGCCGAACGTTCTGAACGCCCTTAACTGGGATACGCTCAGCGAGCTTAAGGTATTCCTCGAAGATATACTTCCCGGTGAAGAATTGAAAGCGCTCATCGTCACGGGTGCCGGGGAAAAGGCCTTCGTGGCCGGCGCGGACATTGCACAGATGAATGAAATGAAGGAAAGGGACTTCCAGGAGTACGTCGATATAGCACACAAAGTATACGAGCTCATCGAAAACAGCTCCTGCCCATCGATCGCCGCCATTAACGGCTACGCCCTCGGCGGAGGCTGCGAGCTCGCCCTCGCATGCGATATAAGGATAGCTTCCGAAAAGGCCCGGCTCGGATTCCCCGAGGTAAAGCTCGGCATATTCCCGGGATGGGGCGGCACACAGCGCGTAACTAGGGTGCTCGGCCTCGGGAAAACCAAGGAGCTGGTATTTACGGGAGAAATGGTGGACGCCAACGAAGCCCTCAGAATAGGCCTTGTCGAAAAGGTCGTCCCCCACGACGAAGTAATGAAGGAGGCGAGGGACCTGGCCGGCTCGATAGCCAAAAGAGGCCCCATTGCCGTCAAGATGTCCAAGACCGCTATTAACGCCGGATCCGAAATGGACCTTCAGAAGGCGCTCCTTCTCGAAAAGACGCTCGTTTCTCTCTGCTTCGATTCCGAGGACAGGGTAGAGGGCATGAACGCCTTTCTCGAAAAGAGAGAGCCTCTCTTTACCGGCAGATAATTTCTTTTAATTACGATAACGAATCCACCGGCCCGTGTTCGCACGGGCCGGTACCCAAAGCAGCTTTTCCAGCCCCCAACAAGCCGTAGATCTTCCCAGGTTATAGCCCTTTTTGCCCCGGGTGCCGCCGTCTCCGTTCAGGTTGACAAAAAACCCATTAGGAATAAAATCTATAATCCTCAGTTTTCACAGCGGAAATTCACGGAGTCCGGGAGGTTTTCGATGCTTGAACAGATGCACGATTTGAGCGGCAAAGTTGCCGTAGTGACCGGTGGGTCGAGGGGTATAGGAAAGTCCATTTCCCTGGCTCTGGCCGAGGCCGGTGCCGATATTCTTCTTAACTATTCTCGTAGCGACAAGGAAGCCGACAAGATAAAGAAGGAAATCGAAAAGCTCGGCCGCAAATGCGTGACGGTAAGGGCGAACGTCGCGAATTTCCAGCAGGCCCAGAGCCTCGGTCTTGCGGCGAAGAACCACTTCGGCCGCGTCGACATACTCGTCAACAACGCCGGCATCAACCGCGACAGGACGCTCAAAAGAATGACCTTCGAGCAGTGGAACGAAGTAATACAAACGAACCTTTCCAGCGTTTTTAACTGCACCAAGGCAGTAATCGATCTTATGTCCGAGCACGGCGGTGTTATTATCTCCATCTCCTCCATCATCGGCGAGATGGGTAACCTCGGCCAGTGTAATTATGCGGCGACAAAGGCGGGCATAATCGGATTCACGAAGACGATGGCCCGAGAGCTCGCCAAGAGCAATATCCGCGTAAACGCGATAGCCCCGGGCTTCGTCGAAACGGACATGCTCGGGACGGTCCCCGAGGACATCCGCGATCAGATTAAAAAGGAGATAGCCCTCGGCAGATTCGGCACACCCGAAGAAATAGCCATGGCCGTCATATACCTCTCCTCTCCGGCCGCGAGCTGGATAACGGGCGTAACGCTCCGTATAAACGGCGGACATTACATATAAACTACGATTGGAAATCCTGGAAGTTAAAGCGGCGGCTTATAAGCCGCCGCTTTTTTTAGTGAGGTGAGTTTCTTTAGTTAGACCTTTCTATGATCCAGTCGGAAACCTCGGGCCAGAGCCCCTTGAGCGATTTTCCGCTCACGGAAAGTCCGATGTGCCCGGCCGGGAAGACGACCGTCTTCTTGTCCTTGCTGGAAACGAGGTCGTTGAAAACGATGCTCGACGCCGGCGGCACAAGGTGGTCGTTTTCGGCTATCAGGTTAAGTACAGGGCACTTTATATCTTTCAGATGAACGGGCTTTCCGTTTATCTTTAGCTTGTCCTCGACGAGCTGATTCTCCTGGTAGAGATACTTGATGAACTCCCTGTAGACCTCGCCCGCGACGGGTATGTTGTCGTTGAGCCACTTCTCCATTGCGAGGAAGCTCTCGAGGAAGGCATCATTGTCCACGTTCTCGTAAAAGTTCACGTATTTCGAAACGAGGTTCTGTACCGGTTTCATGATAAGAAATCCCGACTGCAGGAAATCCGCCGGGGCATTGCCGTAAGCGTCGATGAACTTGTCGACGTTAAAGTTCGGCTTGTCGCCCCACATATTAAGCGTCCCCTCTACCTTAAAATCTATCCCGGCGGTCATGAGTATGAGGTTTTTCACCTCTTCAGGGTGAAGCGCGGTGTACATGGCCGACATTGTCCCGCCCATGCAGTATCCGAGTATGTTCACCTTGTCCGAGCCCGAATGCTTCTTCACCCTCTGCACTACCTTGTGTATGTACCTGTTTATGTAGTGGTTGAGGTCGAGGTTCTTGTCCTCGTCTCCGGGCGATCCCCAATCTATGAGATAAACCGGGATTCCCTTTTTAAGAAGCACCTCGACGACGCTCCTTCCGGGCATAAGGTCGAGTATGTAGGGCCTGTTAACGAGTGCGAATACCAGTATGAGAGGTGTGGAGCAGGCCTCTTCGGTCTGCGGGTAATAATGCAGGAGCCTGAGCTTGTTCTCGGTGAATATCACCTCGTGCGGGCTCGTGCCCACTTCGACGTCGGGCGGGTTTAGAAGCGTGATGTCGAGCGCCTTCAGGAATTTTTCCCTCGCCTTCTCTACTTCGTCTAAAGCTGGAATGAATTTTGTGGCTTTTGTCGTCATTTTTTTCGGCCTCCCCGGCCCTTAATTTTTCGAATGCCGGCCGTGCGTCGTATGAAGTTATGGATATTAGCGGTGCCCGTTTACTTCTTCTTCCGCGTGCTTGCGGCGGGCGGCGGTGTGCTTACATCGTCCAGCTTGTCGCTAAGATCGTTGATCTTTTCCTCGAGGTTGTTTATCGACGAGAGTACCCTGTCGATGTCTGTCTTGGTCGGGAATCTCATGTTCTTGAGCATCTTCTCGACCGCTTCGTCGAAGCGCTTCTTGAGGTCTGACGATCCCTCTACCGCCTTTCCAATGTTCGCGGCGAAAAGGGGGCTGTTCACCCACTTCTCCAGGATCTCCGAGGACGATTTCTCCCAGGCGTCGTAAAACTTTTTATACTGATCCATCGGGTCGTATTCTTCCGCCTCTTCCACGCCGGTTTTCACGAGCGGGTTTTTCTTCCACACGTCCATGGCCTCGGTCATGGTCTTTTCCCACGCCTCGTAAAGTTTCTTGTATTGCTCTGAATAATCGAAGCTTTCGCTGCTCATTATTTCTTCTCCTTGGCTTTCCTTGCCGGTTTCTTTGCCGCGGTTCTTTGTGCCGCGGTTTTGGCAGGCCTTGCCTCAAGGCCGGCTATTTTCGCTTCGAGCTCTGCTATTTTCGCTTCGAGCGAGTCTATAGTATCGACCAGACGGTCCATTTCCCTCTTCTGGGGTGAGCATCTTGTTTCGAGCGTCTGCTCTATAAAGCCGTGTATGTAGTCTTTGAACTCCGATGATTTTTCAACAGCCCTGTCCATGAGCGGGCTGTTCATCCATACGTCCATCATCTTGTTCGTGGACTCTTCCCACGATTCGTAGAGTTTCTTGAAGTATCCGAAATAATACATTTCGGCGTACTCTTTTTGTTTGCTCACTACTTACCTCCGGCCCGATTGGTCATCCGATTTTATACACTCGCTATCTATATTATACTATATAACCACGCCCGGGTAGAAACCCGGGGCCAGGCCACTTTTCAATGCGCGAGCGAGCTCACGAACCTGTCCATGGCGGAAAAAGCTCTCTCCGCAGACTTCTGATTCAGGTCCAAAAATTCCTTGGTATAGTTATCGGAGGTCTTCTTCACGGCCGCGAAGCAGCTGTTCTGGAGTTCGAGCAGAAGGTCCAGCCCCCCACTGATGTCCCACTTGGCGTACTCGCCGGGCATCGAGCCCACTGCGGACTTGACCTGCTCGGCGTATTCCTTCTGAATCTTGTTCAAATGCTCCAGCTGGGAATCCATGAACCGCTTATTCTCCTCGATGAGGGAATGAGCGGCGTCGAGCCCTATGAGATAATTTTCCTTTACTATTCCGCTTATCTCTTTTATGGCCTCGCCGGAATTTCCGTTTGTAACGGCTTCCGGGTTAACGATCTTCAGCACTTTACTTTTCGGCATATGTTTACCTCTCCTTTTAGTACAAATATAATTCGGCAGGGTCTTTTGTCAAGGTATTAGTTAGCAGTTGCACAATAATATTTCGTAATGATAGACATAAGATGCGCCTCCAGTCGTTCTTCCGTCATAGCATTAGCGTAATTTTCATGGATTTCCCCTGACGCTTATTGAAAACTTGCTCCACCGTCTCCGAAAACTGACTGTTCACAGCCTCCTCTGTAAATGCAGTCTCAAAACGGTAACTATATAAATATGAAGAGGCCCCTTCTAAGCCTTGTGCTCCTTTTCGGGCTTTTGATCCACGCGCTTCCGGTGTATTCCCAGCCGGCGGCCTCGCCCGGGGCAGCCGCCGATACGGGGGTCCCTCGCGGCGGCGAAATCCCCGTAGGATGCCTTCTCCCCCTAAGCGGGAAATACGCGCACGTCGGCGAGAGGGCGCTCAAGGCCATACTCACGGCGGCAGGGCAGGGCCCGGGCCCGGGCGGGTACAGGCTCATAGTGAAGGACACAGGCAGCGAGGGGAAGAATCTCGGCCCGGCCCTTGGCGAGCTGCTCGCCGTGCCCGGCCTTTCCTTCATAATCGGGCCCATCCCTTCCTCCTACGCAGCTTCCGCAGCCGAGCTTGCCTCGCGCGCGAAGGTCCCGATGATATTATTCCCCGCCTCCGAGAGCGAATCCCGCGGCGGCCCATATGTTGTCGAGTTTTTCTACTCCCTCGAAGAGCAAACCAGGGTCCTCTCCTCCTACGCCGCCCGCGATCTCGGGGCGCGCACGTTCGGAATACTCTATCCTGAAACCGGGTCCGGAAGGGAGCTCGCCGCGCTTTTCAAGAAGGCCGCCACCGGTTCCGGCGGAAAGATAGTCTACGAAAAGGGCTACCCTCCCGGTGAGACCGGCCTCCCGGGCGAGATGGAATGGATAGCCTCTATAAAACCCGACGCCATATTCATACCCGACGGGGCTTCCGCCTCCGCCGGGCTCATACTCCGCCTCAAGCAAAACCCCCGCCTCTCGGACGTCCTGTTCCTCGGCCCCGCAACTTGGAACAGCCCGGTCTTCCTCAAACTCGCCGGGGATCAGATAGACGGCTTTGTCTACAGGGCCGTCTACACCGACTTCTTTCACTTCGGCGACGGCGGCTGGGTCGGCTTCGGTAAAGATTTCGAATCCAGGCACGGGGAGAAGCCGGGCTCATTCGAATACCTTATATACAGCGGGGTCTCCCTCATGTTAAAAGCGGCAGGCGGCGATGGCGGCGACGGGCAATCGTTCCTGAAATCGCTCGAAGAGCTCACCTCGTCTCCGGAATATAAGATAAAGAGGGACAAGGCCGGCGGTCTTCAAATATCCCCCGTCCCGCGCATACTTTCCGTAAGCAAGGGAGAGATCATCGAAATAATGAAGGTGAAGTGAGAATCAGGGCTGGAATGGCTTAATATTCAAGGAAATCGTGCTGGCCCGGCGATATATAGCCGATCACGAAGAGTGTAAAGAGGATTATCCCGAAGCCGAGCACGGCGCCAAAGGCCGCCTTCTTTCCCTTCCATCCCGAGGCCAGCCTGCCGTGAAGCAGTATCGCGTAAAGGAGCCATGTCACCATCGACCAGGTCTCCTTTTGCCCCCACACCCAGTACTCTCCCCAAATCTCCTTTGCCAGCAGCAGCCCCAGCGCAAGCCCGAGCGTCAGCAGCGGAAACCCCGTAAGAAGGCATATGTGATTTATCCTGTCGAGGGTCGTAAGCGACGGCAGTTTACGAAGAAAACTGCTTACGTGCTTAGCCTTAATCTTTCTCTCCTCGAATATGTACAGCACCCCTGATATAAATGCCACTGTAAAAAGCGCCTCTCCCAGGAGTATGAGCACTATATGCACGAGCACCCACGGGTTCGTGAGCGAGGGGTCGTGCTCTATCATACCCTTTGGCAGGATCACATGCGGTAGCGTCATGATAAACGCCAGAGGCGAGACGAACGTGCCAATTATAGGGGCGTTGAATTTTATCTGCGAGCCAATGAACGCGATTGTAATAAATAGTGCGAATAGATAAAGCGTCGTGTCGAGCCCCCCGGCTATGGGGGTCCCCCTTATGAATAATATGCCGAGGCTCGCCGCCTGAAAAACCGTTCCGAGAACAACCAGATAAAACCCTATCCTGAGGCCGCTTTTCTGGTTCATGAAAAGGTAGCCCATGTAAAACACGGTGGCCACGAAGTAGCAGAGAACAGGAATCCAGTAAAAGTCCATGTCTATATTCTATTAACCGTTGTCTTTAAATACAATAAAAGCTTCTGAATTATGAAACTTCCCGGGTTTATCCGGCGCCGGGCGGGACTGCCCGGAATAGCGGGTGTAGTCTAACACAAGCCGGTCAGGAATACGCCGCCTGTTTCAGGATTTCGGTCTGGTAGTAAGCCGTCAGGGCGTCGACCAGCTCGTCGAGCTCTCCGTTCAGCATAGCTTCTATCTTATACAAGGTAAGCCCGATCCTGTGGTCCGTTATCCTTCCATCCCTGTAGTTATAGGTCCGTATCTTCTCGCTCCTCTCCCCGGTCCCGACGAGACTCTTCCTTGTGCTCGCTATCTCGTTTCTTCTCTTTTCCTCTTCCATCTCATAGAGCTTTGCCCTCAGCATCCTCATCGCGTGGGCCCTGTTCTTGTGCTGGGATCTCTCATCCTGGCACTGTACGACTATCCCCGTCGGCAGGTGGGTTATCCTTATCGCCGAGTCCGTCTTGTTAACGTGCTGCCCGCCCGGCCCGGACGCCCTGTAGGTATCGATCTTGAGCTCCTTCTCGTCTATGTCCACCTCTACCTCATCAGGCTCTGCCAGAATCGCCACAGTGGCGGTAGAAGTATGGATCCGCCCGCTCGTCTCCGTGGACGGCACCCTCTGTACCCTGTGGACGCCGCTCTCGTACTTCATGCGGCTGAACACGTTCTTTCCCTCTATCGCGGCCACGACTTCCTTTACGCCGCCTATTCCCGTCTCGCTTATGCTTATCACCTCGACCTTCCACCTTTTGGTCTCGGCATACTTCGAGTACATCCTGAAGAGGTCCGCCGCAAACAGGGCCGCCTCGTCGCCTCCGGTCCCGGCCCTTATTTCGAGGAAGACGTTTTTGGCGTCGTTCGGGTCCTTCGGCAAGAGCAGCATCCTAAGCTCGTTTTCGAGCCGCTCGAGTTCCTCCTCCAATTCTACGAGCTCCTCGCGCGCAAGCTCCCCGAGGTCCTTATCCTTCAAAAGGGCCCTGTTCTCCTCTATTCTTTCGAGCGTTTTTTTATAGTTCCTGTACGTCTCGACTATATCGTCGAGATCCGAAAGTTCCTTAGAATACTTATGAATTTCTGTCGGACTTATGTCGGGACTGTTTAGATTCCGCTCTATTTCGAGGTACTTTTTCTCGACTTCCTCGAGCCGCTTGAGCATACCGGTTTCTGGCATTTCAGCCTAATATCATCACACATCTTGCATAAATTTCAAGATAAGATTAAACTTGTGATGTGTAAGACAATGGAAACAATGGATATTCTAGAAGGCAAAATCAAAGAGGCTTTGTCGAGGAAAACAAAGCTCGAGGTGGAGCATAAAAACCTACTTGAGGAAGTGTCTAAACTCAGGGATAGTGTGAAGAAACTGGAAAAAGAAAGAGACGATATAAAGCAAAAACTCGACAGGGTTATAGAGAAGGTCGAGATATATTTGAGCAGGTCAGAGGCATAGATTGAAGCGTCTTAAAATAAAGTTTTTCGACATAGAGTATTTCATTAAGACGGATGCTGACGAGAGTTACGTTCAGGAGATAGCTTCATATCTTGAACAGAAGATAAAGGAAATTTCCGGCCAGGAGGGCGGCGCCGCCGTGCCCAGGCCGGTTTTGCTTGCTATGCTGAAGATTACTGATGACTACTTCAAGCTATTGAAGGACTTCAAGGAATTTAAAGAAAGTGCTGAAGACAGATCTAACAGATTGGTCAAAATATTGGATAACTCCCTCAACGATAAAGAAACATTCGATTTGGACGAAGGCGTTCTTAGAGAAGGACTCGGAAGAGAAGAACTGGAAGACTCGTATAAATACAGATGATTTTAAAAAGGTTAAAGAGCTCCATTCCGTTCCCGAGACAGGGGGTTTAAATCTTTCCAAAGAGAAAGATTCCGTCCGTTCTTTTGTACTGGATCTTAGGTTAAACAGCCGGCGTGAAGACCTCGCACTCAAAAGCGGGTCCATATTCCGTAGGCTCACCGCGCTCGAATGCTACAGGGCGGCTGCCCGCGTAGCACTTTATTTCCCAGTCAGAAACGAAGTCGATACATCCGCAATTTTCAGCGACATAACGGCCTCGGGTAAAGAGGCTTATTTCCCCGTAGCCCGGGAAGGTGATCTCGTATTCCGGAGGGTGAGCGATTTGGCGCAGCTCTCCCCCGGCGCTTACGGAATTCCCGAGCCCCCGGTCTCCGCCCCTGCGGCCGACGGCCGCGAGCTCGACCTTATCCTCGTTCCCGGTGTTGCTTTCGACATTTCGGGAAACAGAATAGGTTACGGGAAGGGATATTACGACCGCGCTTTATCTGCAGTCCCGCGCGGGAAGAGAATTGCCCTTGCGTACGGCTTTCAGGTGCTGAAATCCGTACCCAGGGGGGAGCATGACCTTGACTGCGGTATGGTGATAACGGAGTCGGGGGTGTTTATTGCAAGAGAATAACAGGAGGTAGCCAAAATGTCTGCATGGATAATCGCGGTCGTGTTCGCGGCCGTAGCTTTCGTGCTGGGTTTTTTGCTTCATCACCTTTACAGACAGATGGAACTTAAAAAGAAGATTGGTCTAAAAAAGGACGAAGCCGAAATTATCATCGAAAATGCCAGAAAGGAAGCGGAAAAGGTAAGGATTCAGGGTGAATTAAAAGCCAAGGAGATAGTAGAAAAGAGAACGTCGGAAATAGAATTCGAAGTAAGGGAGAAACAAAAAGAGCTTTTCAAAGCCGAAAAAAGGCTCCAGAAGCGTGAAGAGGTGCTGGACAAGAAATACGAGGCAGTTGAGAAAAGAGAATCCGATGCTACGAGGAAAGAGCGCGATCTGGTCACCAAAGACGAGGCGCTTTCCAATAAACAAAAGGAGCTCGACTCCGTAATAGACGAAGCAAGGAAGAAAATAGAAGACATAGCTGGTATGACGCAGGAGGCCGCGAAGAACGAGCTCGTCAACATCATAGAAGACGAAGCCCGCCACGAGGCCGCAAAGAAATTAAAACAGATCGAAGAGCAGCTCAACGAGGAGGCCGAACGTAAGGCCAAGGACATAATTGCCCTCGCCATACAGAAATACTCCGGCGAATACACGAGCGAAAAGACCATCTCCGTCGTAAACCTCCCGAACGACGACATGAAGGGCAGGATTATCGGCCGCGAGGGCAGGAACATAAGGTCTATAGAGGCGAGGACGGGGGTCGATATCATAATCGACGACACCCCCGAAACAGTAGTCGTCTCGTCGCTTAACCCCATACGAAGGGAGATAGCGAGGGTATCGCTCGAAAAGCTCATCAACGACGGCAGGATTCACCCCGCCCGCATCGAGGAGATAGTCTCCGACGTCGAAAAGGAAGTCGAGCGCGAGATCCAAAAGGCCGGCGAGGCTGCGCTCTTCGACCTCGGCATCCCGTCGATGCACCCCGAGCTCATAAAGCTCGTCGGGAGGCTCAAGTACAGGACCAGCTATTCCCAGAACATACTCAACCACTCGATCGAAGTGGCGTTCATCTGCGGCATACTCGCCGCCGAGATCGGATACGACGTAAAGCTCGCCAAGAGGGGAGGGCTCCTTCACGACATCGGTAAAGCTGTCGACCACGAGATCGAGGGCTCCCACGTCGATATCGGCGAGGACCTCGTCCGTAAATACGGCGAGCCCAAGGAGATAATCGAGGCCGTCGCCATGGCGCACGACCCTCACCCGCAGCTTCTCCTCGCTATACTCGTCCAGGCCGCGGACGCCATCTCCGCCGCCAGGCCTGGCGCAAGGCGCGAGACATACGAAGCCTACGTCAAGCGTATCAACGACATCGAGAACATCGCGGGCTCTTTCCGCGGGGTCGAAAAGTGCTACGCCATACAGGCCGGCCGCGAGGTCAGGGTCATAGTCGAAAGCTCCAAGGTGAACGACGAAGAGGGCGCGCTCCTATCGCATGAGATAGCGAAGAAGATAGAGCGCGAGGTCGCCTATCCGGGCCAGGTCAAGATTACTGTAATAAGGGAAGTGAGATCGACGGCCTACGCAAGTTAAATACGGTCAGTTAAATCGGAAAGAACCTCCGGGGCGCCGAAGCTCCGGATTATAAAATAGAAAACCCGCCGGCCTATCGCTAGAGACCGGCGGGTTTTTTGTTTGCGTTTTCAAATATGGAATCTTATTTTGCTTTCTTGTTGAGCGCGCCCTTGGCCGCCGCGAGCCTCGCTATCGGCACCCTGAACGGCGAGCAGCTCACGTAATCGACGCCCACGTCGTTCGAATACTCGATAGACTGCGGGTCGCCTCCATGCTCGCCGCATATACCCACCTTGAGCCCCGGCCTTACGGCCCTTCCTTTCTGTATCGCGAGCTTCATAAGCTCTACGACGCCCATGTCGAGCGTCAGGAACGGGTCCTTCTCCATTATCGTGACTTCCTTTCCGTTGAGCGCGACCTTGTTGTTCATGTAGGTCTTGATGATCTTCCCGGAGTCGTCCCTCGAAAGCCCGAACAGCATCTGCGTAAGGTCGTTCGTGCCGAAGGAGAAAAATTCCGCCTCGCTGGCAATCTTGTCCGCTGTAACAGCGGCTCGCGGCACCTCTATCATCGTGCCTATCTTGTACTGGATTTTCTTTTTCGAGCCGGCGAGGACTTCCTTCGCAACCTCTTCTATGACGTCCTTCTGCGACTTCATCTCGGTAACCATAGACACGAGAGGCACCATTATCTCCGGCAGCACCTTGCCGCCTTCTTCGGCGACCTCGCGTGCGGCCTCCAGGATCGCCCTTGCCTGCATCCTCGTAATGTCGGGGATGAGTATTCCGAGCCTGCATCCTCTCAGCCCGAGCATGGGGTTGAATTCATGGAGCTCCTCGACCCTTTCGAGAAGGAGTTTTTTCTTTTCGAGAAGCTGTGAGGATTTCTTATTCCGCTCGAGCTCCTTTATCTCCAGCTTGAGCTCGTCCCTCTTCGGAAGGAACTCGTGGAGCGGCGGGTCGAGGAGCCTTATGGTTACGGGGTAGCCCTTCATATTCTTGAAGAGCTCCTTAAAGTCCTTCTTCTGCATCGGGAGAAGCTTCGCAAGGTACTTGGCCCTCTCCTCGGGCGTCTGGGAAAGGATCATGTCCTGCATGATGCCGATCCTGTCCTTGGCGAAGAACATATGCTCCGTTCTGCAGAGCCCTATGCCCTCGGCCCCGAACCTGTATGCGATTTTCGTATCCTCGGGGGTGTCCGCGTTGGTCCTTACCCCTAGGGTCCTTATCTTGTCCGCCCATCCGAGTATCGTCGAGAATATCTGGTAATTCTCCGATTCCTCGGGTTTCAGCTTGTCCTCGACCACCTGTATTATGTCGGACGGTATCACGGGGACGTGGCCCGAATACACCTTGCCCACAAACCCGTCGAGGGATATGTAATCCCCTTCCTTCACCTTATACTCGCCCGAGTGGAAACATTTCTTCTTTTCGTCGATTATTATGTCCTCGGCCCCTACGATACAGACCTTCCCCATCTGCCTTCCGACGACGGCTGCGTGGCTCGTCCTTCCGCCCCTCGCCGTGAGCACGCCCTCGGACGCCGCCATTCCCTTAATGTCGTCGGCGCTCGTCTCTTTCCTGACGAGTATCACCTTAAACCCTTCGCCCCTCATCTTTACGGCCGTGTCCGCGTCGAGCGCCACCTTTCCGGATACCGCTCCGGGCGACGCCGCGAGCCCGCTCGCGATCTCGCTCTGCTTCTCCCTGGCGACGGGGTCGAATATCGGGAAGAGGAACTGCTCCAAGTGCTCCGGCTCGATCCTCGTCAAAGCCTCTTCTTTTGTAATGAGCTTTTCCTTCACCATGTCGTACGCTATTTTGAGTGCGGCGAGGCCGGTCCTCTTTCCGTTACGCGTCTGAAGGAAGTAGAGTTTTCCTTTTTCTATCGTGAACTCGAAGTCCTGCATATCCTTAAAATGCTTTTCGAGTATATTGGCAATCTTTAATAGCTCCTTGTAGACCTTCGGAAGCTCGCGCTCGAGCTCTTCGATGTGCTTGGGCGTCCTTATCCCTGCGACGAGGTCCTCGCCCTGCGCGTTCATGAGGCACTCCGCATAAAGGCTCTTCTCGCCGGTGGCGGGGTCTCTCGTAAAGCCGACCCCCGTTCCCGAATCGTCGCTCATGTTGCCGAACACCATGGCCTGCACGTTTGCCGCGGTGCCTATGTCGTCCGGTATTCCGTACTGCTTTCTGTAGAAAATCGCCCTCTGGTTGTTCCACGAGAGGAACACCGCGTTTATCGCCATATAAAGCTGGTCTACGGGGCTTTGCGGAAAGTCCTTTTTAGTCTTCGACTTAACGAGCTGCTTCGATTTCTTTATCACTTCCTTTACGACTTCCGGCGTGAGCCTGGTGTCGTCCTTTATACCGGCCTTTTTCTTCGCTCCGTCGAATATGTGCTCGAACTCCTCCTTGTCTATTCCCAGAACGACGTCCGAGAACATCTGGATGAGCCTTCTGTAGGCGTCCCATACGAACAGCGGGTTGTCGGTCTTCTGCGAAAGTTTTTCCGCCGTCTCGTCGTTGAGCCCGAGGTTAAGTATCGTGTCCATCATCCCCGGCATGGAGAACTTCGCCCCCGAACGGACCGAAACGAGAAGGGGATTGTCCGGGTTGCCGAACTTCTTGTCTATCAGCTTTTCGAATTTTCCGAGGTTCTGCTCTATCTCCTTTATGATCCCCGCCGGCAGCTTCCCGCCGTTGTCGTAGAATTCCTTGCACGCTTCGGTGCTTATCGTGAATCCCGGAGGCACGGGTATTCCTATCTTGGTCATCTCGGCCAGGCCGGCGCCCTTTCCGCCGAGGACGTCCTTCATGTCCCCCTTTCCTTCAGCCTTTCCGTTTCCGAATAGATATACGAATTTCTTCATTGCCGCTTCCTTCTGGTATAGAATTTGATTTTAAGCCCTGTGGTTAAACCATAGTTTTTTTATGTGCTCAGCTTCGAGAAATCGGCTATCGTGAAAAATAGCTCCCTGATTTCCCCGAGCATCGAAAGCCTGTTCCGCTTTAAATCCTCGTTCTTGTCCATGACCATTACATTATCGAAGAACCTGTCTACGGGTTCCTTGAGGTTTTTCATAACGGCCAGGGCGCCTTTGTAATCCCTTTCGGCTATCCTCTCCCCGGCCCCGCTCCGTGCGGATTCGAAAGAACTAAACAGCTCCTTTTCGACCGGCTCCGCGAATAGCGCTTCGCTCACTTCGCCCGCCTGCTGTCCCTTTACGATATTCACGACGCGCTTAAATGCAATACCGAGCGATTCGAAATCGGGCGCGCTTCTGAATTCCGCGAGCGCCTCTATCTTCTTCTTCGTCTCGACTACGTCGCCGAATCCTGCGCCGAGGACGGCATCGACAACATCCTGCGGGAAGCCGTCAGCGATCATGAGGTTTCTGAACCTCTCCCTCACAAAATCCATTATCCCGCCGAGCGTCTCTTCTTCCCTGCCGGCGAACTTCCCTCCGGCCCGGCTTTCTATCGCCTTTATACCTGCCCTGAAAAGGGCCTCCGGGTCTAGGGCGAATCCTTTTTCGAGAGCTATATTTATTATTCCTATCGCCTGACGCCTGAGGGCATACGGGTCGGAAGCCCCGGTCGGCACCAGTCCCGCCATGAAACACGCCGATATCGTGTCGGCTTTGTCGGCGATGCTGAGTATCGATCCCACGGCAGTCTCCGGCAGGTCGCCCGCGCGCGATGTCGGCATGTACTGCTCCTCTATCGCCGCCGCGACCTCCTCCCTCTCCCCCGCGAGCCTCGCGTAATATTTCCCCATGATGCCCTGGAGCTCGGGAAACTCGAAGACCATCTGCGTTGCGAGGTCGGCCTTCGACAGCTCCGCCGCGCGTACCGCGTCGGCGGCGGCCTTTTCGTGCCCGGCCGATTCCGCTATCACGCCCGCAAGCTCCTTAAGCCTTTCCGTCTTGTCGTAGTAGCTCCCGATCTCCGAGAGAAACACCATTCCCCTTAGTTTTTCGAGACGCGATTCGAGCCCCGCGTTCCTGTCTTCGTCGTAAAAGAACCTAGCGTCCGTAAACCTCGCCCTTATTACCCTCTCGTTCCCCTTCGAAACGACGCTTCCGTCTTTTACCCTGGTTCCCGAAACGAATATAAAATGCGGCAGAAGCTTCTCCGGCTCCGCCTTCGAGAACACTGCGAAGTATTTCTGATGGTTCTTCATAACGCTTATGAGAACCTCTTTCGGGAGCTCTAAGAAATCCTTCTCGAAGTCCCCCTTCAAAACTACGGGATATTCGACGAGATAATTCACCGTTTCGAGAAGCTCCGGGTCGTCCTCCACCGTCCCGCCTATCGACTCCGCAAGCTTTCTCACGTCGCCGCGAATAGCGTCCTTTCTCTTTTCCTGGTCGAGGACGACAAACCCCTCTTCGAGCCCACGCGAGTAATCCTCCCACCCTGCGGCCTTAAACGGCTTCGGGCTCATGAATCTGTGCCCGCGGCTCTTGTTTCCGCTCTTTACGTCGCCGATCGTGAACGAGATCGTCTTCCCGCCGCAAACGGCGAGTATCCACCTTATCGGCCTTGCGAATGTTACGTCCCCGTCTCCCCACTTCATCGATTTTCTAAAAGGTATTGATGTGATTATTTCTGGTAACAGCTGTTTGAGTATTGCGTCGGTTTTTTGTCCTTTGACCTGCCTTATCACCGCTAGAAGCTCGCCCTTGTCCCTGCTCACTCGGACGAGCTTTCCCACGTCCACGCCTTGTGACTTAGCGAATCCGAGGGTCGCCTTCGTCGGGTTTCCATCCGCGTCGAACGCTATCCTGACGGGCGGCCCGTAAGACTCGACGGACCTGTCCTCCTGCTTTTCGGCGAGCCCCGTTATTCTGAGAACGAGCCTCCTCGGCGTGCCGAAGGCTTCGGCTGCCTCGAACGGAACGGCGCTTTCCCCGAGCTTCCTCGTCGCTATGGAAGCCAGGCTGCTTATCGCGTCGTTCATGAATCCCGCCGGAATTTCTTCTGTCCCTATCTCCAGTATCAGCTCTTTGCCCATGGATCTTTTACAGCCAGGGGATATCCCATCGCCTCCCTTTGTCTAAGGTATCCCTCGGCGCACATCTTTGCGAGTGCCCTCACCTTTCCTATGTATGACGCCCTCTCGGCGACGCCTATGGCGCCCCGTGCGTCCAACAGATTAAACGTATGCGAGCATTTAAGGCAGTAATCATACGCAGGAAGGGGCAGCTCCTTTTGCGCCAGCTTCCTCGACTCCGCCTCGAATTTATCGAAAAGGTCCCGGAGCATCTCAGGGTCCGATTCCTGAAAGTTATAAGTCGAAAATTCGTATTCGTCCCTGTGATGTATCTCGCCGTATGTAACCCCTTTCGTCCATTCGAGGTCGTAAACGCTCTCGACCCCCTGGAGGTACATGGCGATCCTTTCCGTCCCGTACGTAAGCTCGGCGGAAACGGGCTTAAGGTCTATGCCCCCCGCCTGCTGGAAGTACGTAAACTGCGTTATCTCCATACCGTCGAGCCACACTTCCCACCCGAGCCCCCACGCGCCAAGCGTCGGCGACTCCCAGTCGTCCTCGACGAACCTTATGTCGTGCGCGAGCGGGTCTATCCCCAGATGCCGGAGGCTGTCGAGGTATAGCTCCTGAATATTATCGGGCGAGGGCTTTATTATCACCTGAAACTGATAGTAATGCTGGAGCCTGTTCGGGTTCTCGCCGTACCGTCCGTCCGTCGGTCGCCTCGAAGGCTCCACATACGCAACGTACCATGGCTCCGGGCCGAGGCACCTCAAAAAAGTCGCGGGGTGAAACGTGCCCGCTCCCTTCTCCGTGTCGTAAGGCTGCACTATTATGCACCCTTTTTTGGCCCAGTAGCTCTGGAGTGAAAGTATCAGTTCCTGAAAAGTCATCTATATAAGCCTTATCGGATAAAATCCTTCCGTCCCGAAAAAATTCGACGGAAAATAATACCATTATATAAATTTTTTGGAAATCCATACCGGGGACAATCTTAGTCACCGGCTTAAATCAGGCGCTTCTCGCTCCGTGGAATCCTGCCGCCTGGCGCGGTACTTTCTCTTCCGGGCGCGCGTAGACAAACCCCGCCCCTCAGGTATCTTTCAAAACCGTCATGGCGAAGACAACATACAAAAGCTCCGGGGTCGATATAGACGCCGGCAACCTCTTCGTCGAGCTCATAAAACCGCTCGCGAAATCGACGTCCAACAAAAACGTCCTCGGCAAAATAGGTGGCTTCTCGGGGGCTTACGAGCTTCCCTCCGGCAAATATAAAAAGCCGATACTCATGGCCGCGACGGACGGCGTCGGTACGAAGCTCAAGATAGCCTTCATGGCGGGGAAGTTAGACACCGTCGGCATAGACCTCGTCGCCATGAACGTAAACGACCTCGTCGCATGCGGCGCCGAGCCCCTCTTTTTCCTGGACTACCTCGCGACTTCGAATCTAAAGCCCAAAGAAGCCGCCGAAATTATAAAAGGCATAGTCACGGGCTGTAAGGCGGCCGGATGCGCGCTTCTCGGGGGCGAGACGGCCGAGATGCCCGGGTTCTATAAGAACGGCGAATTCGACCTCGCGGGCTTCGCCGTCGGGATCATAGACAAGGATGACATCATCGACGGCTCCCGGGTAAAAGCGGGCGACGCCGTGATAGGCCTCCCGTCGAGCGGCCTTCACTCGAACGGCTACTCCCTTGCCAGGAAAGTCCTCCTCGACAAGAAGAAATACAAGCTAGGGGCAAAGCCCGGGCCGCTCTCTCGCACCCTCGGCGAGGAGCTCCTCGAGCCTACCCGAATATACGTCAAAACGATACTCAAGCTGAGGCGCGACTTTCAGATAAACGCCGTTGCCCACATAACGGGCGGCGGCCTTCTCGAAAACATCCCGCGCGTCCTCCCCAAGGGGTGCGCCGCCTCGCTCGAATCCTCCAAATGGACGATGCCCCCCGTGATGGAGCTCATCGAAAGGGAAGGGCGCGTCGACCGGGAAGAGATGCTCCGCACATTCAACTGCGGCGTCGGGATGATAATCGTGGTGCCTTCCGAAACTGCGGACGCGGCGCTTAAGAAGCTCCGCGGCATGAAGGAAAAGGCCTCGGTTATAGGCGAGATAGTAAAGAAACGTCCGCGCGGCGCGGGCGTAATCGTGTCCTAGATATTAGCCCTACCTGATAAACCCGCCGAACTCGTATATAAACGTGGCTTTTATATTAAGGGTCTCGAGCGAGCCCCACGCTTCGGGGAACGGCGCGAACGGCGAGGCCGCCCTTATGGCCCTCATCGCCTCCTGGTCGAGCCTGGCATATCCCGAAGACCTCAATAGCTCTATATTCGCCAGCTCCCCGTTCCTCTTTATAGTGAAGACGAGATACAGCTGGCCCTGCTCTCCCTTCATGCGCGATTCCTGTGGGTATCCCCAGACGCCCTCTATCTGCCTCTTCAGCTTTGCGAAGTAGGAGATGTACTTATACTCCGTCGTGCTGAGCTCGACGGTATCCTCTTTCTTGTTAACGTCCCTCGCGCCCAGGTAATCCTGCGTATTCTGCGATTCCTGCGGGAATGTGCTCGGGACCCCGCTGAAAAGGTCCTCCCTCGTAATCTCGGAAGGGTCCTTCGTCGGCGTCTTATCCCGCGCCGCCTCTTTTGTAGTGGTTTCCTTCTTGAGCTCTTCACGCGGGAGCGCCGCCAGCGCATCTTTTCTCATTTGCTCCTCTTTTATAACCTGTTTCTTCACTTCCTCGCGCTTTGCGACCTTGGCCTCGGGCTTCTTTTCCGGCTTCTTTTCTACCGGCTTTTCTTTTTTAACCTGGGGCTTGGGCTTGGGCGCCGGGGGGACAGCCGGCACAGGCTGCGCCGGGACGGACGGGGCTCTCTTCGTGAACTTGTCGCGCGTCTTTTCTTCGGGGGCGTCGTGTGACCTCTCCGCAAGGCGCTTCGTCTCCTTGGGAGGCTTCGTTTCCTTTTCTTTCGGGACCGGTATGTCCGTTATCTCGATGAATTCGGGCTTTTTTTCTTCCTTGGCGACCTTCGGGGCGAGGTCCAGCTGGTATACGACGAAGAATATGAGGAGTAGAAGGTGAAACAGAACGGAGCCGATAATAAAAGGCAGCAAGTCGCCCCGTCTCTTCCGCCGCTTCTGCCTTATGTGTATCTGCCTCACGGATTATAATGATACCACTGGGTATTCGCCGATTCTATTGTTCTCAGGGCTCTTTTTCACTAAAGCTGACAATCAGCTTTAATATCGCGGAGTTCCATCCATAGGGCCCGGGGGCGTCCGCAATCGCCATCCCGGCGATATCGATCCTCTCGTCGTATCCCCCGCCGGGCTTCCGAACCAGTATCGGTATGTCCACCGCTTCCAGCATCGGAAGGTCGTTGAGGCTGTCCCCGATTCCGGCGGTCTCCACCAGTCCCCATTCCTTCACATATAAACCCTTCAGTATCGAAACTGCCTTCCCCTTGTCGTTCCGTCCGAGTATGTGATGGAATCTCCCGCCCTGCGTGTGCCTGAGCCCGCGTTTTTCGATTTCGTCCATGACGGTCTTTTCCGCTTCGATGCCTCCGCCCACGACGAACGGCTCCCCGTATTCCCTCTTTCGTACGAGCGCCGCGTCCTCTTCGCCGAGCCCGGTGAGCTTCACGATCTCCTCGACGTCCATTTCCGAGACGCCCCGTATCTCTATACCGGTCTCGCGGCGTATGGCCTCGAGCGCCCGGGCGAGCTCCCGGTGCGGTGCGCCCAGCTCGATGACGAGATATCCGTTCTCTTTCCTGTCGTATACGAAGTCCCCGCCGAAATATCCCTCGGGGACGAATATGGCGCTGCCGTTCTCGGAAATGAAGGGGTCTGAGTTTCCCGCGAGCCGCCTCCACTTCTCTATCTCGGCCCTGGTCTTGCTCGTCGTGAATACGACGGGCACATTCTCCGATTCGAGCGCCGCCAATGCCTCACGGGCGGGCTCGAACGAATACGTATCGTGGTCTAATAATGTTCCGTCGAGGTCCGTAAACAGAACCAGCCTAGGCATTGTCCTTCTCTACGGCGTCCTTCAGCTGCTCTAGTATGTCGGGAATCGCCGAAGTGACCCTGCTCCAGTTCGGGATGAGAGGCGAGCCGAGAGGGTCTTCCAAGAACTGATGGCTCGCTATCCTTATACCCTTGGCGAACGTCTCCACCGCGAGCCCCTCGCCGTGCCTGTCGAAGAATAGGCCGTTTATCGCGGCGTCGTCCTCGTACATCTTTATCGTATCCTGCGCGATTTTAAGGTAGGTGACTAAAAGCGTGTTGAATATGCTTTCCGAGAATACCACGCCCTCGGACGAAAGCGTCCTGAAGAGCGACTGCGATATATCGGCGCACATCTTTAAAAGCCCGCCCTTCTCGTCGCCGGGCGACACTTCCTGGTGCTTGTGGTCGTAATTGTCCGCAAGGTCTACCTGGCACACCCTCTTTAGCGAAACGTTCCTGAACACCTCCGCGAGCGAGCCCACTTCGAGCCCCCAGTCCGCCGGGATCCTGTTTACCCTCACGAGGTCGGTCCTCATCGAGAACTCCCCTGCCAGCGGGTACCTGAAGCTGTCCAGGTACTCCAGAAACGGCAGGTGCCCGAATATCTTCTTAAGCGACCTTACGACGGGGGATATAAAGAGCCTGGTCACCCTTCCGAACATCCTGTCGGTAACCCTCGAATAATAACCCTTACAGAACTCGTAATCCATGTTCGGGTTCGCGAGCGGATAACAGAGCCTCGCCAGAAGCTCCCTCGAATACGTCAGTATGTCGCAGTCATGGAGGGCTATCACCTCGCTCTTCTCTCCGGCGAGGACGTATCCGTACGCTATCCAGGCGGCCCTTCCTTTTCCCGGGTCGCCGGCGTGGAGCCTGTTTTCCTTAAGCAGGTTGAATACGGAGGTCATCCTCTCCCCATCGTCCCAGATTAACTTATAGTTCTGGGGCAGGATCGAAAAGTACTCCTGCGCGTGTCTGAACTCTTCCTCGTTCGCCCTTCCGAGCGTTATCACTATTTCGTTCAGGTACCTGACGTCCTTGAGCTTCTTTAATATATCCCTCAAGGCCTTTCTCTTTAGCTCCGAGTAAAGACACGGCAGCACGAGCGCTATAGGCCGCGTCTCGCAGAATTCTTCGAGCTCCGATTCGAGCTGCTTGACATTATTCCTGTTAAGTCTGTGAAGTGTCGAAATTGTTCCCGACTGGTAGAAATCGCTCATATTAATTGCCTCCGGACGTAGAAGGATAACATATACGTTATGGCCACCGTAACTTTTTCGGTAATGCGGGGGAAATGGGGAGAATTAAAATTCCCGTACAGCGGGGGTTTGTCAAAACAGGTATTTGACGCCGACGAGTCCGAGGACGAGTAAAACGAAGAAGAGTGTAACCAGTAAATTAAAATATTTGTCGATGAATGATTTTATTCCGGCGCCGAAGAAATATATAAGTCCCGCTTCGAGAAAAAACCTCGCCGACCTACCTATAACTGAGGCCGCTATCAGGGCCGCGAGGCTTATCTGGAACACCCCTGCGGTAACGGTAAAAACCTTGTACGGAATAGGGGTAACGGCAGCCGTAAGGACGGCGACGAACGCGTTATTCTCATACTGCATCCCGACGAACTCGAACGCCTCCCGGCTGAAAACGTATGCGAAGAAAAAATCGTCTACCAGCTCCCATATCGCCCATCCGATGAGGTAACCGAATATCCCTCCCAGAACGGACATCGCCGAGCATATGGCGGCGTACCTGAAAGACTTTTCCGGCTTGCCCATGCAAAGTGCCATGAGCAGCGGGTCGGGGGGAACCGGAAATATCGAAGACTCGACGAACGAGACGACGGACAGCGCCGGCACCCCATACTTCGTGTTCGACCACCCCAGAACCCAGTCGTATATCCTTCTTATCATGCTCAGGGCCTTTCGGGCAGGTCTCCCCTCAATTTATCCAAAAATCCGTAATCCGTAAGGTCGAGGCTTATGGGCGTGACCGACACGTACCCGCTCTTAACGGCCGTTATGTCCGAATTCTCTATGTCCACCGACCCGAGCTCGTACCCGCCTATCCAGTAATACTTCTTGCCGCGCGGGTCCACCTTCTCGACTATCGGCTCGCCGTAGACGCGCTTTCCCTGTCTCGTCACCAAAACACCCCTTATGTCGCCCCTGGGCATGTGCGGCACATTCACGTTCAGTATTGTCGCCGGCGGGAGATTCGAATGGAGGACATACTCCGCTATGAGCTTCGAATAATAAGCCGCGGCCTCGAAATTAAAGTCCACCTTTGTCGCGAGCGAAACGGCCATCGACGGCACACCTAAAAGCGCCCCCTCCATCGCCGCACTCACGGTCCCCGAATATGTTATGTCGTCCCCGAGGTTCTCACCCTTGTTTATCCCCGAGACGACGATATCGATCTTCTTGTCTTTGAGTATTCCGTTTACTGCTATATTGACGCAGTCGGTCGGCGTACCGTCCACAGTATAAACGTTATCCGATATTTGTTCTATCCTGAGCGGGCGGTAAAGGCTTAGCGAATGGCTGACGGCGCTCTGGTCCCTGTCGGGGGCGACCACGAACACCTCGCCCAGGTCCTTCAGCGTCTCGTGGAGCTTGTGAAGGCCTTCCGAATTTATTCCGTCGTCGTTAGATATAAGTATCGTGGGCGGCATGGCTGTTTCCTGCTAAGGCTCGGCCTGTCTGGAACAATAGAAAATACACAATTACCCCCACGGGGCAAGTGCCTTGTGCGTAAACGCTTTAACTTTCAATGAAAAAGTATCGTGGTCGGGGTGGCCGGAATCGAACCGGCGACCCTCGGCACCCCATGCCGATGCGCTACCAAGCTGCGCTACACCCCGCCTGATTAAACTGGATACCCTGAATTATAAAGGGGGAAACGAACCTTCATCCAAGATTCTGCTTTATGGACTTGAGCTCGCCTAGGATCTCGTGCAGCAGAACGTTGACCTTCGTGCTGACCCGTTTCTGGCTGGCCTCTTCCTTGAGCTTCTTCTTCGCCCCGGCTATGGTGAAGTTCTGATCGTAAAGCATGTTCTTGATCTTTATGATCGTGTGAATCGCTTCCCTGTCGTATAGCCTCTGGGACTTTCTCCTTATAGGCGCAATTTCCTCGAACTCGCTCTCCCAGTACCTTAAAACGTACGGTTTGATGCCAGTGAAATCGCTTACTTCGCCTATACGGAAGTATATTTTATCCGGAAGACTGACTTCTGCCCTGTTCTGAAGCATAATGTAAAAATTAGACCACTTTATTATAAATGTCAAGTAAAGTTTATGAATTCCCTGAAGGTTTGAAAGCCCTCTAGGCCGCATTTTTCGAGCCTTAGCTTTCGCCCATAAGCCTCGCTTGTGACTGACTTAATTCACCCTCCTCCGCGCTGGCGAAATCGCCCATCACCGTAAGCGCCCTCTCCGCCACGGCCCCCTTCCTCTCGGCTTTCCGCACCTTCCCCGAAAGGGCCGGAAAGAGCCCGAAATTGATGTTCATAGGCTGGAATTTCTTGATGCCGGCGTCTGTTATGTAGCCGAGGAGCGACCCTATCGCCGTCTCCCTCGGGGGAACGACGGGTTCTTTCCCCATTGCAATCCTTGCGGCGTTCATCCCGGCAATTATCCCCATCGCCGCCGATTCGGCATAGCCCTCGACGCCGACGATCTGCCCCGCGAAGAAAAGCATGTCGTCCCCCTTCGTCTGAAGCGTCGGCCTCAAAAGCGAGGGCGAATTGATATACGTGTTTCTGTGGACGCTCCCGTATCTCATGAACTCCGCGTTCTCGAGCCCGGGGATCATCCTGAATATGCGTCTCTGCTCCGGGTACCTCAGCTTCGTCTGAAAGCCTACGATGTTGAACATCGTCCCCTCGGCATTCTCCGCGCGGAGCTGGATCACCGCAAACGGCGTCTTCCCCGTCCGGGGGTCCTTGAGCCCGACGGGCTTCGCGGGTCCGAATCTCAGGGTATCCTTCCCCCTCTCGACTATAACCTCCACAGGCAAACAGCTCTCGAAATAAATCCCCTTCTCGAAGTCCCGCGTCTCTATCTTCTCTGCGTTGGTTAACTCATCGATGAGCCTGTAATATTCCTCGCTGTCGAGTGGGCAATTGAGATAATCTCCCTCTTCAGTCTCCCCGTTCTCGTAACGAGACGCCCTGAAGACCTTCGAGTGATCTATCGACTCCGCGTCGACGATGGGCGATATCGCATCGTAAAAATAAAGGTCCGGTCCTTCGGACATCTTCTTTATTCTTTCCGAAAGGGCTTCCGACGTCAGCGGCCCCGTCGCGATTATATGCGGTCGCGTAAGCTCTTCGGGGATGTCGGTGAACTCCTCCCTCACGAGCTCGATGAGCGGGTTTGACTCTATCCTCTCCGTTATATACTCGGCGAACTTCACCCGGTCCACGGCAAGCGCTTTCCCTGCGGGGACGCGAGTCCTGTCGGCCGCCTCTACGACGAGCGATCCCAGCTTTCTCATCTCCTCTTTTAATATGCCGCTCGCGTTTTCGAGTGAATCCGATTTCAGGGAATTACTGCAAACGAGCTCACCGAGGTCTCCCGTGCTGTGGGCGGGCGACATCGAGCCGGGCCTCATCTCGTAGAGCCTTACGCCGATACCGGCCTTCGCGGCCTGGTTCGCTGCCTCCACGCCGGCGAGCCCGCCGCCGGCTATAACAATTTTCGCTTCCGACATGGCGTTTATTCTACCTGACCCGTATTGATCTCATCACAGGTTATTATCGCTCCCGACCGGGGCGAAAATACCGCGTTCGAATTTTGCCTCCGCCCCCCTTTCTATTAGCGCCATATCCACTGTACGAAACACTGCACCTGTGACAATTTCAGTACTATTTACTGCAATATTTGTCATTTTTAAAACGGGTTACAAAGGGGTCCCCGGGCTCCGGCGCTATAATCTATTGTTATTATAGAAACTTAGATTAGTTAAAGCAGAATGGGGAACTTTGGCATATAATTTGCTAAAATATCATAATATATTGCGCAGTCGGTATGGATTGACATTAAAATATAATAACAGTATACAATGTCATAGGATGGGTGAAATCAAGGGGACAGATTATAAATGGATATATGAGGTGTCGTGTCTCGTCCGCACCATTTCCGGCAGAATCTGTCATGCGGCTTTACGCCCGAGCCCGGAATCTCTTTAAGGCTCCCTAATCCCGTTCTCGCTCCTTGAGGTTTTGCGATCCGGCTGACCCATTCGCCTGATGCTGGAATCACGGCGTAAAGGTATGGAGGTTCCGGCGCAGGGGGCCTAAAATAAGAGGGCAAAGGATTAACGATAAGCCGATGAAGGAACAACGAGTAAGCGCACAGATGGGCGACATACTGATCAAGGAAGACGTAATAAACCTCGATCAGCTGAAAACCGCCATACAGGAACAGAGAGAAACGGGCAAGAGGCTGGGCGAAACACTCCTCAATCTCGGCTACATAGACGAGCACCAGCTCGTAGCCTACCTCAGCAAGCAATACGGCGTTCCCGCCATTAACCTCGACCAGTTTGAAATATCCCTCGATATTTTAAAGTCGGTATCCAGGGAAACTGCGATAAAGCACAGGCTCATTCCGATAAGCAAGTCCGGCTCGACGCTCGTCGTCGCGATGTCCGATCCGTCGAACATCTTCGCCGTAGACGACCTCAAATTCGCCACCGGAAACAACATCGAAGTCGTAGTAACATCCGAGAGGTCCATCCGTAACGCAATAGAAAGGTTCTACGGTTCCCAGCAGGAATGGGAAGACGCACAGAAGGCGCGCGAAAGCACGGCGGCCGTCGACAGGCTCCTGGGCGACCTCGACGATGTCCTCCTCGAGTTAACGGGCGAGGAAAACATCGACATAAACGACCTCGAAAAGGCGTCCGAAGAAGCCCCAGTCATAAAGCTCGTAAATCACCTTCTCATGGATTCCATCCGGAAGGGCGCGAGCGACATACACATCGAGCCCTACGAAAAGGACCTTCGCGTAAGGTACAGAATCGACGGCGTCCTCTACGACATCATGCGCCCGCCGCTAAAGCTCAAGAACGCCGTCACATCCAGGATAAAGGTCATGTCCAATCTCGACATCGCCGAGAGAAGGCTGCCCCAGGACGGCCGTATCAAAGTGAAGCTCGGACACGGCAGGACTATGGAATACAGGGTTTCCGTGGTCCCGACGCTTTTCGGCGAAAAGGTGGTAATGAGGATTCTTGACAAGGAATCCCTTAAGCTCGACCTTACCAAGCTCGGGTTTTACGACCAGCAGCTCGAAGTATTCAAGAAATCCATATACCAGCCCTACGGCATGGTGCTCATCACCGGTCCTACGGGCAGCGGTAAAACGACCACGCTCTATTCCTCGCTCATGGACCTTAACCGTATCGACGTTAATATCTCAACGGCCGAAGACCCGGTCGAATACAGCCTTCCAGGCGTAAACCAGGTCCAGGTGCACGAAGAGATCGGTCTCACATTCGCCTCCTGCCTGCGGTCATTTTTAAGGCAGGACCCCGACATCATACTTGTCGGTGAAATCAGGGACTACGAAACCGCAGAGATAGCGATAAAATCGGCGCTAACCGGGCACCTCGTCCTCTCGACCCTCCATACGAACGACGCGCCGTCCACAATAACGAGGCTCCTCAACATGGGCGTCGAGCCGTTCCTCGTAACGGCGTCGCTCAACTCCATCGTCGCTCAGAGGCTCGTCAGGGTTGTGTGTCCCTCCTGCAAACAGCAGGTCGACGTACCGCCGCAGGCGCTTATAGACCTCGGCGTCTCGCCCAAGGACGTCTCCGATTTCGTCGTGTACAAAGGGACCGGAGAGGGGTGCAAAACATGTTCGGGTACAGGATACAAAGGCCGTCTCGCGGTGTTCGAAGTTATGGAGATAAACGAAGAGCTAAAAGAATTCATACTTAGCGGCGCCTCGGCGCTCGAAATAAAGCGCGAAGCCATCAGGCAGGGGATGATGACCCTCAGGCAAAGCGCGCTCGAAAAGTTAAAGCATGGCGTAACCTCGATCGAAGAGGTCGTAAGGAACACGGCCGCCGACGATTGAGCGGAGAACTCATAAATGGGACTCGCAATAGATAAACTCTTAAAACTGGTTGTCGAGAACGGAGCCTCCGACCTTCACATCACGGCGGGCGTCCCGCCGATGCTGAGGATCGACGGCAAGCTCGTGCCTGTAAAGCTCCCGCCGCTCACGCCGACGGAAACGAAGGACATATGCTACAACGTCCTCACCGACATGCAGAAGCACAGGTTCGAGGAAAACTGGGAGCTCGACTTCTCCTTCGGCCTCGAAAACCTCGGGCGTTTCCGCGGCAACATATTCACGCAAAGGGGTGCCGTCGCCGGGGCGTTCAGGCTCCTCCCGTTCGTGCTCAAGAGCTATCAGGACCTGGGCCTGCCGCCGGTACTCGCCGACCTTGCGAGAAAGCCGCGTGGCCTTATTCTCGTAACGGGGCCCACGGGCTCGGGTAAAACGACCACGCTCGCCAGCGTAGTCGATCAGGTCAATAAAGAGCGTCACGAACACATCGTCACCATCGAAGACCCGATAGAATACGTATTCGAGCACAAGAACTGCATAGTAAACCAGCGCGAAGTCGGGAGCGACACCAAGAGCTTCGCCAACGCGCTCAAGAGCGTCCTCCGTGAAGACCCGGACGTCGTTCTCATCGGCGAGCTCCGCGACCTCGAAACGATAAAAATAGCGCTAACGCTGTCAGAAACGGGGCACCTCACTCTGGCTACGCTTCACACGAACACGGCGGTCCAGACGATCAACCGAGTCATCGACGTATTCCCGCCCCACGAGCAGTCCCAGGTAAGGGCGCAGCTCTCCTTCGTCCTCGAAGGAATACTCTGCCAGACCCTCATTCCGAAGATAGGCGGCGGCAGGGTGCTCGCGGTCGAAGTGCTCGTCCCCAACCCGGCCATACGTAACCTCATCCGCGAGGACAAGGTTCACCAGATCTACTCACAGCAGCAGATCGGCCAGGAAAAATGGAAAATGCAGACACTTAACCAGTCGCTGACGGACCTCTACATGAGAAGGCTCATAACCCTCGAAGACGCCATTTCCAAGTCCCAGGAGCCGGACGAGATTAAACGCATGATTTCCGACCGCTCCGAAGGGGGAAAGGAGAGGGCCGCGAGGTGAGGAATACAATGCTTCATTTCCGCGTCATCGATTTATTCCCTGATTTCCCTGAGCTTCAGGGGAGGGGGCGCTGATGCCCGTATTCGTCTGGCAGGGAAGGGTTGCAGGCGTCCTCAAGAAGGGCGAAATGGAAGCCCCCAGCAAGTCCGCGGTTCTGGCCCGTCTCCGCCAGATGCAGATCCAGCCTATACCGAACCGCATAAAGGAAAAAGGGAAACTATTCAATATATCGCTCGCCCTGGGCGGCATCTCGACAAGAGACCTCGTTGTTTTCACGCGCCAGCTCTCGACGATGATAGACGCCGGTCTTCCGCTGGTCCGCGGTCTCGACATCATCGCCTCTCAGAACCCGAACAAAAAATTCAAGGAAATAATCACTAGGGTAAAGGAAGACGTCGAGGGCGGTTCCACGTTTGCCGAGGCGCTCGCCAAACATCCCAAGGTCTTCAGCAATCTCTACACACAGCTCATAAGGGCTGGTGAGACGGGCGGCGTTCTGGACGTCATTCTTCAGAGGCTCGCCACCTATCTCGAAAAGATGGATTCCATAAAGCGCAAGATAAAAGGGGCGATGATCTACCCCTCCATCGTAATCAGCGTAGCCATCCTCGTTCTGGCCATCGTCATAATATTCGTTGTCCCTGTCTTCGCCGAAATGTTCAAGGATATGGGAACATCTCTCCCTGCCCTGACGCAGGCGGTCGTCGATCTCAGCTTTTTCATACGGCACAACATACTCTACATACTGATTGCGATCGCGGCCGTATTTTTCCTCACAGGATTTCTGTACAGCAAATCCTACAAGGTGCGGAGGATATTCGACGCTTTTCTCCTAAAGATCTGGCTCGTGGGGCCACTCTTGCTTAAAACCGTAATTTCCCGGTTCTGCCGCACGCTCGCCACGCTCACAGCCGGCGGTATCGCGATACTCGACGGCCTCGAGATAACCGCCAAGGCTTCGGGAAACATCATCACCGAAGAGGCCATAATGGACGCCAGAAAGGCCGTCAGCGAGGGGCAGACCCTTGCCGAGCCGCTCCTGGCGAGGCCAAAGCTTTTCCCGCCCATGGTGGTACAGATGATTTCGGTGGGTGAGCAGACGGGCGCCCTCGAAGACATGCTTAACAAAATCGCCGATTTCTACGAGGAGGAGGTTGATATCGCCGTCGCGTCCCTGCTTTCGGCGCTCGAGCCCCTCATGATAACTTTCCTCGGCGCCACGGTCGGCGTCATAGTCGTTTCCATGTACCTGCCGATGTTCAAGCTTATATCGGCGATGGCGGGATGAGCGCTCCGATTTCCGTGCGGGCGATTGACAGCAACCGAGTGCCGCTTTTTCATTTTTTGCGGACCGGAGGGCAGGTGTCAGGGTAAAGATGAGAGTTCTTGGGAGCCCGGAAGCCGGGCTTAAAAGCGCAGTGGTATTGAGGGTCATCGTGACCACGATACTCCTCGGTTCCGGGGCCGCGATTTACTACGGCAAGGGGGCGAGGACAGAGGCGTTCTGCCTCGCTGTCGTGGTGGCGGCCGTATACTTCCTGAGCCTCGTGTATCTGCTCCTGATGCCCCTTGTTTCCAGGTACCAGTCTGTTTTCAAGATAGCCCAGATAGTGTTCGATATGGCCCTTGCGTCCGTCGTTGTTTATATGACGGGCGGGAGGACGAGCCCCTTTATATTCCTTTACGTCCTCATAATTATTTATTCGAGCATAATCCTTAACAAGACGGCGAGCTATATCACGGCGCTTACGTCGGGGATCATTTACGTCCTCATAGTCTTTACACGAATGCGGCTCGAGATGCCTCTTGAGGCCGGGCAAACGCTCTGGGATTCCATCTCCATGTGGGGAGAGGTCGGTCTTGTCTCGACCTACTTTCACCTCACGGGCTTTCTCCTTATAGCCATACTTGCCGGCTATCTGTCCGAGCGGTTCAGCGCCGCCGGTAAGGAGCTCGGCGAGAGCGAGCGCAGCCTCGAGATGCTCCGTAACCTTCACGAATACATACTCCAGAGCCTGACGAGCGGCGTCATCACGCTCGACCTTCAGGGCAGGATCATTTCGGTCAACAAAACCGGGCTCGAGATACTCGGCCTCGGCAGCGAGAGCGAACTTTTCGGAAAGCACCTCGGCGATTACATGTCCGGCCTCTACTTCGAAGACCTCATCGCGAGGAAAAGGGAGCAGATGCTTTACACGACTCCAAACGGCGGAAAGCTCACCCTCGGGTTCTCGTCGTCGGACCTAAAAGATCCCGAGGGTACGACACAGGGCTACATCATAATTTTTCAGGACCTCACCGAAGTAAAAGAGCTCGAAGACAGGCTCAGAACGTCCGAGAAAATGGCACTCCTCGGCCAGCTTGCCGCGGGCCTCGCCCACGAGCTCCGGAATCCCCTCTCGGCCATCAGCGGCGCGGTCGAAATACTGAGCGCCGACGTAAAACCGACGGAGGAAAATCTCCGCCTGTCGAGGATGGCCACACAGGAGGTCGAAAGGTTGAACCTCCTCGTCGAGGACTTCCTCATACTCACGATGCCCATACAAAAACTCACGACCTCCGTCGACCTCGGCCTCATAGTAGCCGATACGGTGGAGTCTTTCGTCAAAACCATAAGACGAAGCAACATCGAAATAGTAAACAAAGTCCAGCCCGGCATCTACGTCCAGGCCGACTCCTACAAGCTCAAGCAGGCTCTCTGGAATCTCCTGTCGAACTCCGTCGACGCCATGCCCGTGGGCGGCGCGATAGTCATTAAATCGGTCATCGAAGGGCAGAGCGTCGTGATCGAAATTACGGACGAAGGAAGGGGCATAGACGAGCGCCTGATATCCAGAATATTCGATCCGTTTTTCACCACCAAGGAAGTCGGCACAGGGCTCGGTCTTGCGATTGTACAAAAGGTTATAGAAGGTTATAATGGAAAGATAAACGTAGTAAGCTCCCAGGGGAAAGGGGCTACTTTCGTTATTACTTTGCCCCGATTCGAAGAGGTGCCTTCAGATGTTATCCATTGATCCTGGCCCGGAGGTTTTAGATGTCGGAGAATGAAAGCCGCATTCTGGTCGTAGACGACGAGCCGGGAATGCGCGAGTTCCTCGAAATCATGCTGCAAAAAGACGGCTACAGCGTCGATACGGCTGCCGACGGTCCGGAGGCGATAGATAAAATAGAGCAGAGCCTCTTCGATCTCGCCATAGTGGACATCCAGATGCCTGTACTGAACGGCATCGAGGTCTTGAAAAAAGTCAGCGAGAAGAGCCCCGACACCACCGTCATCATGGTCACAGCCTACGCTTCCCATGAAACCGCCATAGAGGCGATGAAGCTCGGCGCGTACGATTACATCACCAAGCCTTTCAAAATCGACGAGATTAAGCTCGTAATAAAAAAGGCGCTGGACAAGAAAAAGCTCGAGCGCGAGAACACCCGTCTTCGTAAAGAGCTCGAAACCCAATATGGCTTCGGCAACATCATCGGCAGGAGCCCCGCTATCGTAAAGGTTTTCGAGCTTATAAAAAGGGTCGCTGAGCTCAACGTAAGCGTCCTGATTGCCGGCGAAAGCGGTACGGGCAAAGAGCTCGTGGCCCGGGCTGTTCACTACAGCGGGTCCCGCCACGACAAGCCCTTCGTCCCCGTAAACTGCGGTGCCATCCCCGAGTCGCTCATGGAGAGCGAGCTCTTCGGGTATAAGAAAGGGGCATTCACCGGCGCCCAGAAGGATAAAAAAGGGCTCTTCGAGGAAGCCCATACGGGGACAATATTCCTCGACGAAATTGGTGACCTGCCGCTCCATCTCCAGGTAAAGCTGCTCCGAATTCTAGAAGACAAGAAGGTAAGGCCGCTCGGCAGCACCGATGCCGTAACCGTAGACGTCAGGGTTATAGCAGCAACCAACAAAAAGCTCGAAGAGGAGGTCACGGCCGGCAGGTTTCGCGAAGATCTCTTCTACCGCCTTAACGTTATAAAAATACTCCTGCCTGCGCTAAGGGAAAGGCGTATAGACGTCTCCCCGCTCGCCATACATTTCATTAACAAATACTCGCTCGAAATGGGAAAGGACATAAGGGGTATATCGCCCAAGGCCCTCGAAGTCCTCGAAAACTACCACTACCCGGGCAACGTGCGTGAGCTCGAAAACATCATAGCCCGCTGCGTCGCGCTCGAATCGTCCAACGTCATCAGGCAGGAAACCCTGCCCCAGCTGGTTACGGGTAAGGATTACCTCGACCTCGATACGAGCTTTTCCTCCAATTCAAGCCTCGATACCCTTCTCGGCGACGTCGAAAGGAAGATGATTGAAAAGGCGCTCCGTACCACGAACGGCAACAAGACAGAGGCCGCGAGGCTCCTCGGAATCACGCTCCGCTCGCTCAGGTACAGGCTCGCGAAGCACGAGCTCGACGACGAGGGTGAAGGCGATGTCGAATCCATGGTCGACGAAGCCGGTGAGCTTTAAAGTCGGGGTATGGGAAAACCGCGGGAAAAATCCGGATTACATCTTGTACTTCCCGAAGTCTCCTTCGGGGATCTTTTCGAGAAGCTCGTTCAGCTTTTCCTTATCTTCGTCAATCTCGATCTTTTTCGATTTTTCGAGGACTTCTTCGTTAACGAAAATGGGTGAGTCGGTTCTGAGGGCTACAGCAATTGCGTCGCTGGGGCGAGAATCCAGCGAGTACTCTTCGCCATCCCTCTTTAAGTAAATCCTGGCGTAAAACGTGTCATCCTTAAGGTCCGTCACCTCGACCTTCGTTACTACGAACTTCAGCTTCTCTAGAAGGTTCTTTATAAGATCGTGGGTGATCGGCCGTACGCGCGGGGTCTTTTCGAGCTCCATCGCTATGGAGCTTGCCTCCATAAAGCCTATCCATATTGGAAGTGTCTTTTCGTTCCCGGTATCTTTCAGGATGACTATCGGTGTGTTTGTAAAGGGGTCCAGGGCTATTCCGGACACTTTCATCAGAAGAAACATTCGGCACCTCCTTTATAAATTATACCGATAGTTCCCCCCGAATGGAATTGGAAAGCCCTTCGCTTACCCTCACGCGGACGACGCTTCCGACGAGTGAGGCGGGGCCTCTGAAGTTGGCGATCCTGTTGTGGCTGGTCCTTCCGCTGACGGATTCGGGGTCGTGTTTGCTCGGCCCCTCGACGAGAACCTCCTCCGTCTTTCCGACCCTTTCCATGTTCTTTCTGAGCGTGATTTCCTTCTGAAAGGCCTGTAGCTCCATGAGCCTCGCCCCCGCCGTTTCGTCGGGTATCGTCTCTTCTTTCGGCAGCCCGGCGGCGGGTGTTCCCGGGCGCGGAGAGAACTTGAACGAGAACGAGCTCTCGAACTCTACTTCCCTCATGAGGTCCATCGTCTCCTCGAAGTCGCGGTCGGTTTCTCCCGGATATCCGACTATTATGTCCGTCGATATCGCAAGGTCAGGGACGGCGTCCTTAAGGCGCTTCACCGTATCCGAAAACCATTCCCTCGTATAGGTTCTCTTCATGAGCGCGAGGACTCTGTCCGAGCCCGACTGCACGGGAAGGTGTATGTGGCGGCATACCTTGTCCACGTCCTTCATCGCGTCTATCATGCGCTTCGTGATGTCCCTCGGGTAGGATGTGGTGAACCTTATCCTCTCGAGGCCGCCTATGTCCGCCGCGGCTCTCAAAAGATCCCCGAACTTGTGTCCGTTCTCCTTCCACGAATTCACTGTCTGTCCGACGAAAGTGATCTCGCGGACGCCCTTTAAGACGAGATTCTCCGCCTCCCTCAATATCTCGGCGAGCGGGCGGTTCACCTCGTCCCCCCTGACGTAGGGCACGATGCAGTAAGAGCACTTCTTGTTACAGCCCTGCTGCACGGACACGAAGGCCGTAACCTTTCCTTCCTTATGATAAGGCTCGACCTCGAACAGCTCCTCTACATCGTAGGAGGTCTCGACCGGCCTTTCCTTCGTCTGCTCAATGCGCGAAATGAGCTCGGGGAGCCTCGGTATAGCCCTCGGGCCGAGGACGAAATCGAGGTGCGGTATCTTCTGAAGGAGCCTGTCCCCGTAGAGCTGCGCCACGCAGCCCGCTACACCGAGTATCATTTCCGGCTTCCTTGCCTTAAGATGCTTATACTTCCCGAGCCCGCTGAAGGCCTTCTGATCGGCCTTGTCCCTTATGGCGCAGGTGTTTACAATAACGATGTCCGCCTCTTCCGGCGAGTCCACCGGCGTCCCGCCGACGGCGCTCCGTATCCTGTCCGAGTCGTACTCGTTCATCTGGCACCCATAGGTTTCAATGTATATGAGCTTACTCTGCATGTGCCTGAAATTTAACGTTGACCCGGGGGCAAGTCAAGAAAAGAATGGAGGCGATAAACCGTACTCGCAGATCTATTTTTAAAACTTTATACTATATATAACGGTTCTGTTCTAAAGCCGTAAGGGATTGACACTTTTTTAGAAATTTAGTACGATGGAAAAACACCCCGGTAGGCACTGGATGATTGGAGAAACGAAATGAGCGACGACCGGTCTGGGTCCGCTTCCGCGAGCGGCGGATTATTTGCTTGGCGTAAGGATATCAATGTAGACCAGTGGCGCGCTTTTATCGCTGCATTCCTGGGCTGGACGCTCGACGCGATGGATCTTCTCCTGTTCGCCTTCGCCGTGGCGTCCATCGGCCATGTATTCCAGCTCACGGAAGCCGAGGTCGGCGCACTCTTTTCCGTAACCCTCTTCGCGTCCGCATTCGGCGGGGCGCTCTTCGGCATAGTCTCCGATTACGTCGGCAGGGTTCGCGCCCTCACGTACACAATAATACTGTATTCTCTCTTCACAGGCATAAGCGCCTTCTCTCCGAACGTCGCCTTCCTGCTCGTATGCCGCGCTATACTCGGCCTCGGCATGGGCGGCGAATGGGCTTCGGGTGAAGTTCTCGTAGCCGAAAAATGGCCCAAAGAGCACAGGGGAAAGGTCATCGGCATGGTTCAGAGCGGCTGGGGTCTAGGCTACATCCTGGCCGCTATACTTGCTACGCTTATAATCCCCACCTTTAAGGAAGGGGTTTCATACACTATTCCCATTTTAAACATCACGCTCGACGGTCTTGATATCGGCTGGAGGATCCTCTTCTTCATAGGCGTCGCGCCGGCTTTCCTCGTTTTTTATATACGAAGGCACCTCGACGAACCCGAGGTCTGGAAAGAGAATAAAGCCCACAGGGACGGGGGCAAGCACAGCGAGCAGGGGCACGGGTTTACGCTCGGGCAGATATTCGCGCCCGACCTGATCCGCTACACGATTACGGCGTGTCTCCTGACGAGCCTTTGCATGATTGCGTACTGGGGCCTATATTTCTGGCTCCCCCAGTTCCTGGTCAGCGACAAGGGGATTGGACTCGATACAAAAGGCTTTCTATGGATTATTCCGATTAATATAGGCGCGTTCATTGGCTGTAATACGTTCGGATTTTTCAGCGACAAGTTCGGGAGAAGGCCGGTATTCGTGATCTACCTCCTCGTAATGGCGGTGCTCGTCTGGTTCTTCGGCCATGCACGGAGCATAGAGGCCGTTATAGTGCTCGGCCCATTGATCGGCTTTTTCGGCACGGGTTTTTATTCGGGCTTCGGCGCCATATTCTCCGAGATATTCCCCACGCGTGCGCGCGGCACGGCCCAGGGCTTTTGCTACAACGTCGGTAGGGGTGTGTCCGCAATAGCCCCGCCGCTCATAGGATATCTCGTAGGGGCATATGGCTTTGCTACCGGCCTCACGGCCGTTTCCGTCTTTGCCGTGGCCGCGGCCCTGGTCGTTCTCACCCTTCCCGAAACGAAGGGCAAGGCCCTCGACTGAAGCGGTCCCAGGTAACGGATTTCCTCTATTCCTTATGTAAAGTTGCTCCTCTGGTGCTGTAGATTCCCGGTCTCGATTTCCCGTAGCTTTTCCAGTCCTTTCTGCAATTCACTCGCTTTGGCCTGTGTGATTGCACGGCTTCACACGCCCTCCTTATGGTCTGAATTCCTGGATAATTTTCCGGATAAACCCTCCTCGCGGCCGCGTACAGCGCAGCTGCCAGATATGCCTGAAAATCAAACCCCGGTGCTTAATTACTAGGCATTTCGTGCCTTTTCCCGGCCCCGCTCGGCACCGCATACTCATATCAAATAATCTAATAATTTTCAGAGGTAAGATCGAGATCAACTTTGGTCTTGAGGGATGATTTCAGTTTGGCATATCTCTTGCAAAATTAGATATGCAAAATCTGGTTTCGACACCCTGCCAAAGGAGGACTTGAGATGAATCAATTTGTACGCAGATTGAAGGGAATTTCCACAAATTCCGTCTTTTTGCCAATCTTGATCTTATTGCTTTTAATCTCCGTTTCGTCATATGCACAGGAAGATGCCGGTCCTACGCCGGCATACGCGATTTTCGTATCCAACAACATATGGATGCTGCTGGCCACTTTTCTCGTGTTCCTGATGCATCTCGGATTCGCAATGGTGGAATCCGGACTGACCAGGGCAAAAAACACTACCAACATTCTATTTAAGAATACGTCGGTAGTTGCCATAGGGCTTCTGACATATGCAATCGTCGGTTTTAACCTCATGTATCCGGGCGATTTCTCGATAGGCCAGTTTTTTGGCTTTGCCGGATTCGGCATTTCGTCGCCGGAAGGTGCGGCCGGCCTGATGGATTACGCCGACGGCGGCTATACCTACTGGACAGACTTTATCTTCCAGGCAATGTTCGCCGCTACGTGCGCGACTATCGTATCGGGGGCGGTTGCCGAGAGGATAAAACTGCCGAGCTTCCTGGTGTTCACAGTCCTGTTCGTATCCTTCGTCTATACAATTGCCGGTTCCTGGAAGTGGGGCGGCGGCTGGCTCGATCAGATGGGCTTTTATGATTTTGCCGGTTCGACCCTCGTTCACAGCGTCGGCGGATGGGGCGCTCTCGTTGGGGCTATGTTGCTCGGACCGCGTCTCGGCAAATATACGAAATCCGGTATAAAACCGATTCCGGGGCACAGCATGCCGCTGGCGACTATCGGTGTGTTATTGCTGTGGTTCGGCTGGTTCGGATTTAACGGCGGCTCCGTGCTGTCCGCGGATCCGGGCCCGATATCGCTCGTTATCGTAACTACGTCCCTGGCTGCAGCAGCGGGCATCGTCGGGGCCATGATAGTTTCCTGGATCGTGTCCAAGAAGCCTGACCTCTCGATGGCCTTAAACGGCTGTCTCGCGGGCCTCGTGGGTATCACGGCGGGCGCCGACGTCACTACCCCGCTCACGGCCGTCATAATCGGCGCCGTAGCCGGCTGTCTGGTGGTGGCTGCCGTAATCATTATCGACAGCGTGCTCAAAGTCGACGACCCGGTCGGGGCCGTTTCCGTTCACCTCGTCTGCGGCATATGGGGGACCCTGGCCGTGGGCATATTCAGCACGAATCCCGAGCACAGCTTCATGGTGCAGCTCATCGGCGTCGTGGCATACGCCGTGTTCACCGTCATATGCTCTCTGATTATCTTCCTCGTAATCAAGATGATCATGGGCCTCAGGGTAAGCGCCGAAGAGGAGATGGATGGTCTGGACCTTGGCGAGCATGGCATGATGGCCTATCCGGACTTCCAGCAGATCGCGGAAGCGGGCGGCTCCACCATGTCCATGGCTTCGGATGATATGGTGGGTTCCAGGGTGCTCACGGAAAGCGAGCAGAAGTCGTAAGAAGAATTATAAAGGACCAATCGTGCCGCCCTTCACCGGGCGGCACGATAAAAAAAGGTGATAAAAATAACTTAAAGGAGGAAAAGTGAGATATGAAAAGGTTAACGATTATGTTTCTGATTTTAACGGCCATATCGTACCTTTGTTCGGACAAGTCATTTGCGCAGAGCAGCGAGATGGAAATCCAGCAGCTCAAACAAATGATAGAGCAGAACAGTAAGCAGAACGATGAGCTCATGAGGAGGATACAGCAGCTCGAATCTGAAAACGCCGCCAAGGATGCGGAATTCGACAAGTTCATAAGCGCACAAGAGGCCAAGGACCTCAAGTACGACGGTATTATGACCTTCTTCGATTCTATCGACCTTGGGTTTGCTGTAGACACTTCCTATCAGTATGTTTTTAACCGCGGGGCGACGGACGAGGTTCAGCTGAGGTCGCTCTACCCCGATAACCAGCAGTTCTCGATAAACGCATTCACCGTGTCGATTGCGAAAACACCGACAATGGATGATGGGTTGATGAACCTGCTCGGATTCAGGGCCGATATTCTGTTCGGTCAGCAGGCCGACTCTCTCGGCGCCGATGGGCTCGACAGCAACGTGGTCTCTCCCTATCAGGCATACCTGCAGTTTCTTGCGCCCATCGGTAACGGGCTCAACGTCTACGCAGGCCGCTTCGTAACCCTCGCCGGCTACGAAGTAATCGAGGGCTACAAGAACCCGAACATTACGAGAAGTATCCTCTTCGGCTATGCGATTCCGTTCACGCATACCGGTATAAGGGCTAGCTACTCAGCCGGACCTGTAACCCTTACCGGAGGTGTTAACAACGGATGGGATACGGTATTCGATTCGAATGGCGACGCCACGATTGAAAGCCAGATAGCTTTCAGCTACTCCGGCGGAGCGGTAAGCGACGCCTGGGTCGGTGTTACGGGATATTTCGGAAAAGAAGACAGCGGTCTCGGATTCGGAGGCACCGGCTGGCGCGAGCTCGTAACCGCGGTAGCCAGCGTCACCTTGTTCGAGAAACTCACGCTTGTCGCCGACGCCGACTTCGGCTGGCAGCAGGACGTCATATTCGACGAGTTCGGAAACGAGGACAACGTATCCTGGTGGGGTATAGCCGGTTACATCATCGTCGATCCGCACCCTGCGGTCACACTGGCGCTCAGGGGAGAGTATTTCGACGATCCCGACGGCTACAGAACCGGGCTCAACCAGAAGCTCTTCGAATTCACGCCGACGATCGCTTTAAAGCCCTTCAAGGGCCTTATCGCCGACAACAAGTACCTCGACAACTTCGAGGCCAGGGCCGAGTTCAGGTGGGACCATTCGGACGAGCGTTACTTCATCACCGAAGACGACGGCCTCAAGAAGGATCAGTACGGTGTTATGGGACAGCTCCTTTATTGGATAGAGCTGTAATAATCTGAAAAAGACCGGAGACGGGATTTAAAGTTCTCATCTCTCAATATCTCCTTTGTGTGGGCGGGGGGAGAACGGCAACGGGCTTCATGCTGTTCTCCCCTTTTTGCTTCACACAAAGGAGTTTTTCTTGCCCTTGCCTGGAATTTTATCGTTAGGTAAAATAGAATCCGCTTTATGGATAAACTTTGATGGTTTTAATCCAAGGCCCAATTCCAGTAAAACATCTATGCCCGGATAGCTCAGTCGGTAGAGCAGAGGACTGAAAATCCTCGTGTCGGCGGTTCAATTCCGTCTCCGGGCATACTTCATTTTATACAAAAAAAGAACTTACAATTGGATATCAATTCGCGTTAAGGAAACTGCATTATATGCGAGATATATGGGGGCTCTATATTTATAAAGTTAAGGCGCGTTTCAGAGTTTCCGACGGATGCTCCTTAAACATTTCATAATAATATCCCGCAAAACGGCTTAGGTGGTAAAACTTCCACTTATAAGCTACTTTGGTGACCGTGCATCCGGGTTCCGCTCGTAAAAAGTCTTTTCTCGCACGATTCAAACGTAAATATTTCAAAAAGGCTTTTGGGGTTATACCGTATAACTCCCCAAAACCAAGATAGAGAGTCCGTTCGGTTGCGCCGGTTTCCTCGCAGATATCCAATATCGACATCTGCTTGTTGTTATTCTCTAATATATATTGCCTGGCTCGTTTGGCGGCGCGGTGTCGTTCGGCCCTCGTGGCGCGGTTATCTGACGGAGTCGAGTTGGACAGAATGGAGCTTATCATTTCCTCTTCAAACTTCTTGGCGACATCAATATCGGATAAGTCCAAATCCGATGAAAATATCAAATCAATTGTTTGTTCCCATAAATTTCTGAGTTCTGTTTGACCCGCCCTGTCCTTAACTTTTAGCCTGTTATTATTAACGCGTACAGCGTCTATTTCTTTTTTTAGGAGCGCTACTGAATATCGGTTAATCAGCTCCTTGTCGACCGATACAACAAACATGTCCTGTGGATTCTTTGATAAAAAATCGATCTCATCACCATAGCGTATGACGGCTATTTCTGTTGAGCTTAGTTCATCGTTGTGAAAAATAGGGGGCGTGTTTTTATTATTAGGCATTGTGAACACAATCGATTTTTCTGGAACGTCCCCGGTTATAAGTATGGACGACTCCCACGTCGCCTTGGCAATTTGCAGATTGCCCGTATGTGCCGCGTTCAATGCCCCATTAAATTTCCCGCGAGAAAGTTGAAAATATTCGCATCCCCATTTGGTTGAATAACTCGACATTTCATCGGGATCGTCGAAAACAGATGAAAACCTGAGCCCGGCCGGAAAGGTGGAAATTTTAGTTGGTTCTTGCTTTGAATCTTGCAGTTTTCGGCTAGACAAGATACGCCTCTTACCCTAGCATTATTACACAGATGGATAAGTTTTTGAATGAGTTAGTATGTAATTTTACACAGTGTTTGTAGTTGCTTGTAAACTAGTTAACCACAAATCATAATGTTGGGAAAATATAGGATTGGGGGGTTGGTAATTATGATTCACCATGATTCAAGTAACCTCAAAAGAAGTCTTGTAACGATATTTATAACCGTAATTTTTCTGAGCTCGGCCATATCATCGTTCGCGCAGGAAAAAACCGAAGCGCCTGGATCGCCCGGCGCGACGACCACCATAGACGGCCGGTATCTGCCCCCGCCGCCTCAGAAATTCAAGGGCCAGATCGAGCCCAATGCCGTGGATTCCACACCCTATTGGCCGGAGCTCGTCGTGCCTCCCAAGGGCGCGCCGAACATCCTCTTGATAATGACCGACGACGTGGGTTTTTCCGCTCCGTCCACCTTCGGCGGCGTAATCCCGACCCCTGCTCTGGATCGGATCGCGGGCATGGGCCTAAGATACACCCGGTTCCACACCACGGCGCTTTGCTCGCCGACGCGCGCCGCGCTCCTGACCGGCCGTAACCACCATTCGGTGGCCACCGGCGTCGTTGTCGATCAGGCGACCGGCTATCCCGGCTATAACAGCGTCATACCGCGTGATGCGGTGGGCATCGGCGAGATACTGCGGCAGAACGGCTACGACACGTCGTGGTACGGCAAGGACCACAATGTACCCCAGTGGGTGACGAGCCAGGCCGGCCCCTTCACCGACTGGCCGACCGGGCCCATAAAGGGCTTTGACTACTATTACGGTTTCATAGGCGACGACACCAGCCAGTGGCAGCCGAACAACCTGTTCCGCAACACCACGCCGATAGAGCCCTATCTTGACAATCCGGGTTGGAATCTGATCACAGCAATGGCCGATGAGGCGATCGCGCGGATCAAGATGCTGAACGAGGTGCAGCCCGACCGGCCCTTCATGATCTATTACGCTCCCGGCGGCACGCACGCCCCGCACCATCCGACGCCGGAGTGGGTCAAGAAGATAAGCGACATGCACCTGTTCGACGAGGGCTGGAACAAGCTCCGCGAGACGATTTTTGCCAACCAGAAGAAGCTCGGCGTTATCCCCCAGGATGCCCAGCTCACGGCCTGGCCGGACGATCTCCCGAAATGGGACACCCTCACGCCTGAGGAGAAGAAGCTCTATATCCGCCAGGCCGAGGTCTATGCGGCGTACCTTGCATACACGGACCATGAGATCGGCCGTGTAATCCAGGCGGTCGAGGATGCCGGCAAGCTCGACAATACGCTCATCATCTACATCAGCGGCGACAACGGTGCGAGCCCGGAAGGCACGCTCAATGGCCTGTACAGCGAGTTTGCCGTATTGAACGGCGTGCATCCGACTGTGGAAGAAAACATGAAGTTTTACGATGCCTGGGGTACCGACCAGACCTACCCGCACTATGCGGTGCCATGGGCCTGGGCCTTGGATACTCCCTACCAGTGGACAAAGGAGGTGGCCTCCCATTTCGGCGGGACCCGAAACGGCATGGCTATGGCCTGGCCGGCACGCATCAAGGATGCGGGCGGCATCCGCAACCAGTTCCATCACGTGATCGATATCGTGCCGACAATCCTCGAAGCGGCCGGCATACCCCAACCTGAATCCGTTAATGGAATCGCGCAGAAGCCCATCGAGGGTGTGAGCATGACGTACACGTGGGGTAAGGACGGGGCCGATGCCCCCGGCCAGCGGGTAACGCAGTATTTCGAGATGTTCGGCTCGCGCGCGATCTACAACGACGAATGGATTGCTTCGGCGCCGCCCGTAGTAGCGCCCTGGGATCTCTCACTGAAGCCGCCGCCCACGGACGTCATGAACGTCTTCACGTGGGAATTGTACGACCTCAATAAAGACTGGACGCAGGCCAACGACCTCGCCGCGAAGATGCCGGACAAGTTGCGTGATATGAAGGAGCTGTTCACGCTTCAGGCCGAGAAATACCAGGTCTTCCCGCTCGACGACCGTACCCTTCCCCGATTCATCGGGCCGAAACCAAGCTACACCGTCGGTCGAACAGAATTCACCTATTCCGGTCAGTTAATGAACGTGCCGTTTCCCGGGGTCGCCGGAGCACCGAACATGCTGAACAAGTCATATACTATCACGGCTGTTGTTGATATTCCGGAAGGCGGCGCAGAGGGTATGCTGGTTACTGACGGCGGCCGGTTCGCCGGCTATGGCTTCTACCTGCTAAAGGGAGTCCCGGTCTTTACCTGGAACCTGATACAGCTCGAAACGGTGAAGTGGAAGGGCGAGGATGCGCTCGCGCCGGGCAAGCACACGCTCGAGTTCGACTGGAAGTATGCGAAACCGGGTCTGGGCCAGGGCGGCACAGGCACCTTGAAGGTGGACGGCAAGGCCGTTGACACCAAATCCATGCCGAAGAGTCTGCCAGTCGGTATCGGGTGGGTCGAAACGTTCAACGTAGGCGTCGACACCGGCACGCCTGTGGACGGCCAGGATTACAAGGTGCCGTTCAAGTTCACAGGCAATATAGACAAATTGACGATTTCGCTTGGTCCGGAAGAGCTGACGCCCGCGGAGAGGGAGATGATTTACGGGACGTACCGCAACAAACAATAGGTTCTCTACGCTGCTCCCGATGAATCTGGAAGCGGAGGTCTGAAAAGAACGGGGGGATAATAATAACGGCCGACAGGCTGGCGATGCGGTGATCTGCCCTTTTTAATGGTTAAGGCGCTGAATCGGGCCTCATTTTGATCGTGCATTATGAATATGAATGAGGCCTTGGGTTGCCGGAAAAATTTTTAACCTTCGATCTTCGTAAGCGCCGGCCCTTTGTGCGCAGCTATATGGTCCGACTTATGGCTCTTGATTTCATACTGCGGCTCATCTTCCGTAGCGTGATGCGTGTAGCCTTTATAATCGAAATCTTTCGTGTGTACTTTAATAATAGTGCCCGAAACCCTTCCAGCCTCGGAGTTCCAGCTCACGTTATCGCCCACTTTAAACCTTGCCGCCATCCTCTCCCCGGCTTTTTAGTCCGCTATCCTGATTCAGCGGAATATTGTTTCAGCATATCCATCGTCGGAACGAAAAAGAGGGTCCCCGTCTTCGCGGTGCTGAAATCGAGTATCCTGTCGTGATTCCCCGGCGGCACCCCTATGAACATGCGCTCCAGCATTTTACGCGTGGTGCTGAAGGTGTTGGCGTAAGAAATAAAGTAGGTACCCGCCTCGCCTTTGGAGGGGTGCCCGAAAGGCATATTGTCCCTCACGATCTTGAGGTCGTTGCCGTCTTCATCTTCCACACCGGCCAGCGCGCTGTGCGAGTTGTCGGGCTTCACGTCGTCCGTCATTTCTACGTCGCTCATCTTGTAGCGTCCGAATGCCTTTTCCTGCTCTTCCGTCGTCAGGGCTTCCCAGCTTTTCATATCGTGGAGATATTTTTGAACGAAGAGGTAGCTCCCGCCTTTATAAACCGGGTCTTCATCTCCGACCTCGGCGAATATCCGCCTTTCCCTGCCGATAGGGTTTTCGGTGCCGTCGACAAAACCGAGAATGGAGCGCCCGTCCCAGTACCGGAACCCGTGCACTTCGTCGAGACAGTCCGCCGCCGGGCTCAGGACGGCGGCTATGTCGGAGGCCATGTCGAAGCAGATAGCCGTGTTTACAGCCCGGAGATGAAAATGAAGATCGCCCGGCGTGGATACAGCAGTGTGCCTTGAGCCCGAAATAGGCTCGAAGTTCTCGAGCTCCTTCGGCAGGGGGGTGGGCAACCCCAGCGTTATCCACGCATCATGCCCGATGCCCAGCACACAGCTGGTCCTGCCGTCGGGTACTCGTATGGTAAAGGAGTGGTTGAGATTGTCCACCAATCCGCAAATCCTTTCGAAAACGGGCCTGACATCCGCCCCGTCCTTGAATTTCCAGACGGAGAATATGGTGTTGTTATTGGGGTAATCCGTAACGTTCTGCGGTTCCTGCATCGTCTCGCTTTCCATATGCTTCCTAAAAATAATATTGCGGGGTTTTTGTGTCAAGCTGTCTAAATCTGTCATATTTTTCAAGTCGGGCTATCATGCTATTTTCCGGTTCTTATTACAGCTCTTCTTTCTTGGTTATGCCCAGGTTGTTTAATAAAATTTCATATCTCCTTCCAAGGTCTTTCCTGTCTTCTTCTTCGGGAATTCCTTCCACACTCCCGCGCATAATCATGTCGGCATGGTGCTTTATCGCCGCTTTATTCTCTTCGCGCTCGATGCGGGCGGAAATCTCGATTAACGCTTCGAGCAGCCTGATCGATACGGCCACGCTGCCGCGCCCGTACTGCCGGATCTGATTGAAGGCCGAATCCAGTATGTCTTCGAAGGTCGGGGCCCTGGTTATGAGCCTAAGCTGATTCCTTTCGTCGTAACGATACTGGCTGGGCACAATCCTCTCGGCTATCTGGCAAAGCCTTGCCGACAACTGGTCGATGCACATTATGGCGGTAAAGGGGTCGTTTATTCCGGGCGACAAGGCGCGAATAGCTATCTCCACAAGCTGGTCCACGGCGAATTCGACATCCTGCTCGCTCGTCCGTTGCCTGCCAAGGGCAATAGCGCCTGTGACATTCTCTTCTTCCTTGTTGAGGACATTCGCCGGCCATGACAGGACGATCGGGCTTCCCTCCACAATAAATTGCCCCGGCCTGTTAAGGATTTTTATTATCGCGTCTTTATTTCTTGCTACCTGATATACCGTTTCGTAGTCGATTTTTCTGATGTACCCGCTTGTCTGGGCCAATATCCGCTGCGATTCTTCATCGAAATTTTCCGGCATGTCTTCGGGCGTTATCCACCACTGCCTGCGGTCCGGCTTTCCGTTTCCAGGCTCCGGAAACGAGACGTCTATTGTTCTCGCAAGATTCAGGCTCACCCCCGTTATAACGTTAGACGCCTGTAAAGACGTCGCCGCATGGTGAATGTAATAAATGAGCACGCTTATGCTCATAAGCGCCATTACGACGCCTATGGTCGTGGACAGGTGAGGCACGAACATCCCCTCTTCACCGCTACGTACGGTGCGCAGCACCAGCAGGCAATATACAAATGTGGCGATAAAGGTGCCGAGGACGATTTGGTTGCCCGTATCCCGCATAAAATTATAAAGGAGCCTCGGGCCGAACTGCGAGTAAGCCTGCGTAAGGGCGACAATAGTGATCGAGAACACAAGGCTCGCCACCGTTATCATCGAACCGGCCACGGTCGAAAGAAGCGCCCGGGCCCCCTCGGGCTTATTCGTGAAGGTCACTCCCAGAACCTCGATCCAGCGGCCTTCCGATAAAAGCGTATCCACATAGATCGTAATGTGCGAAAGAACGATCGCCGCAACCGTCATTAAAGCCGGGATAAACCAGTAACTCGACCGCACGTTGTACCAGCGGGCGGTTATGGACCAGTAAAGAGAGCGGATTTGAATAACAAGGTTCTGGATCATTACATTAAGAGACTTTTAATCATATATAATATTGTCCTCCGCCGTAGTCAAGCTCCTTTCCGGGGCCGAATGCCCCTTCTATTTGAAAACCGGCAGGAATAAGCCTTGCCTTACCCCCTGACTATAATGTAAAATTAAGTGAACAATTCTGTTCAAATAACCGATTTCCATAATTTTTTGGAGGCACTAATGAGATTTGGCGATTACCTGAAGAGCAAAAGGAAACAGCGTAATATTACACAGGAAGACCTTGCCCGGGCGCTTAACGTTTCAAGTGTTTTCATTCACCAGCTCGAAACGGGGAAGGTCGACGCCCCATCCATAGAGAGATGCAGTCAGATTGCGTCGATACTGGAAGTAAACATCGACGAATTATGGACGGTCGCAAAGAAAGAACGCCTCAAGAGATTCATGGAAAAAGAGGACATAACCGACGACAGCTTCGAGGTGCTCACCGATGCCGAGAAGGCTCTCATTAATCTTTACAGGAGCCTCGACCACGACATGCGGCGGGATTTCGGCGGTATGATTTTCATGCTCCTCAGGCATTCACAGGACGAAGGAGTCCAGGAGATACTGGAAGAATTCATTAAATGCGCGTAATGGGAAGGTTTTCAACAATCCTTAAGGCCGTGGGGATAGAGCTATGCATTCTGGCTCTCATAGGGCTCGTGTTCCTTTTTCAGTTCAATAAGGCCAAGGAAGAGTTCGTAACCAAAACGAGGGCGATTTCCGAAACGATCGGCGACCTCGCGAGCGACTTCTACGCAGAGGAGGGCAAGCAGCCTACAAGCGGCGAGTTCTACCATTTCCTCGACAAGCGCCTCGGGCGCAAGAAGCTCTTTAACACCTTCGAGATAGCCCCCAAGTTCTTCAGTGTCGTTTTCAAGAAGGACGTCGAGGCCAACCTCGCCGGCGACGGGCTCTTCATGAAGGAGTTCTATCCCGAGGACGGATACACGGTCAAGGACCTAAACGGCATAATCTCCGTATCGGTGCCGTTCTCGTCCCAGGCCCAGTCCGAGCCTTTCGGGATAGTAAAGATCGATTCGGACACCAAGGCTATATTGAAGAAGGTCTTCGCGGACAACTACCTTCTCTACGCTGCGATGCTCATTGTTTTGAACAACCAGGCATTCATCTTCTATCTCCTCATGAGGAAGAAAAAGGAGATAGTCTTCGAGAAGGGCTACCTCAAGGAGCACTCCATCGGGGCGCTCAAGATAATGCATAAAGTCCTCGGCGACATTATAGAGGACCATAAAACGGACCGCGTCGAGGGCGACGACCCTGCGAAGAAGCAGGAATCCGGCAAGAACGTGATATCCATATCCGAGCTCGCCGAAAAGAGAAAGCAATGAAGAAGCTGCTGTTTCCCATATTACTGCTCCTTTTTGTGATTGTCGCCGGCTGCGACAGCCCCGAGAAGAACGGCGTCGTCGAGCTCGACGGCCCGATACTCGAGAGCATCGACGCCGACGGCAACCTAGAATTCAACGGGGCCGTTATAAACACGAGCGACCAGCCCGTCCGCTCCGTCTACGTCGTGATAGTCCTCAAGGACAAGAGCGGCAACATAATGGAAGCCAACTCCGTCTCTCTCTTCGAAGAAGATATGAACGCCCTTCTCTATCCCTCGGAAAGGGCATTCTTCAAGATGTCCGTCGCCTCTAACCCGAACAGGGTCTTTTCCAGAGAGGTCGAGATATACTACGAAGATCCCAACGAGGCGCCCCCTCCGTCCTAAAAGCTGGGAAATTACTTTAAGGTTTTCCTGTGTCATTGCCGGATTCCCGTCTCATATTGCACTTCCGACATAAAACCTTGCCAGAGTTATACTTCAAACAATGGTCTAAGTTTTTATTCTAAACTATATCTACATATAACAATTCGCTCGGCGCTCTAGTTCGGCCCCGACAAATGTCCCCATTATGCTAATTGCGGCTGATGCATTTTTTTCGCCGCTGCGCTCTAATCCCCTCCACTCACAGCAAAATATAATTAAATAGGTTACGGATATTCAAACCTGGCTTGCCTTTATATTCGAATTCGCTTTATATTAAGTATTACAATATCATACTGACTACAATTAAAGAGGTCTTTGATATTTTTTAAGAAAGTATTGCAAAAAGTTCAAAGAAGTGGTTAAATTGGTATTGTAACTTGGGAGGAATACTTGTTTTTAAGTAAGAAAGAACTCGTAGGACTCGACATCGGCTCCAATACCGTGAAGCTCCTTGAGCTGAAATCGGCGAAGAACGGGTATCGTCTGAAGAATATCGGCGAGGCCATTTTGCCGAAGGACGCGATCGTAAACAAGGTCATTGATAACTACGACGCCGTCTCGGAAACCATAGCCGCTCTATTCAGCGATCTCAGGGTGAAAACCAGGAACGTCGCTATATCTATTTCCGGCCATTCGGTCATCATAAAAAAGGTAAGCCTTCCCAAGATGTCCGAGAATGAGCTCAGGGAATCAATCCCCTGGGAGCTCGAGCAATACATTCCCCAGAGCATCCACGACGTAAACTACGACTACCAGATAATGCCGGGCGAAACCCCGGAGGGCAACATCGACGTCCTCATAGTAGCCGCGAAGAAGGACGTAACGAACTCATATGTTTCCATCGTAAGGGAGGCGGGGCTCAACCCCATAGTCGTCGATGTCGATGTATTCGCTCTCGAAAACATGTACATGATGAACTACCCCGAATCCGAAGGGCTCGTATCCCTGGTCAACATCGGCGCTTCGGTCACGAATATCAACATCCTCAAGGAAGGGGTCTCCGTCTTCACCAGGGACATCACCACAGGCGGCAACCTCTACACGGAATGGATAATGAAGGAAACGAACGCATCCTTCGAGGAGGCCGAGCTTCTCAAGACCTCCGCAAAGAGTGGCGAAGGGCCGCCCGAGCTCGAGCGTGTGACCCACGAATTCGTTGACATGATATCGGGCGAGGTAAAGAGAACGCTCGACTTCTTCTCCTCCACGCTCTGGACGAGCAAGGTGAACCAGATACTCATTGGCGGCGGATCTGCGGGAGTGACCGGTCTCAAGGATACACTCTCCGACATAACCGACGCGGCAGTCGATTTCATGAACCCCTTCAGGAACGTAGCATACGACCCCAACGATTTCGATCCCGAATACATACAGTCCATAGCTCCCAAGATGAGCGTGGCTATGGGGCTCGCTTCGAGGAAGCCGGGGGACAACAAATGATAAGAATTAACCTCATACCGGAACCCGAAAAACGGGACGTGCGAGGTTTGGGGCAGCTCGTCCTCGGGCTACTCGTTATCGTCGCTCTATTCGCTGTTCTGGCCGCGCTCCACGTCATGCAGGGCAGGCATATAGAAGAGGTAAACCGCAAAATCGCCCGCGCGGAAAAACGCATCAAGGAACTCGAAAAGATAAAAGAGAAGGTCGACGACTTCAAAGCCAAGAACGACGAGCTCAACAGACGTATAGACATAATCAAGGTCCTCGAAAGTAACCGTACGGGCCCGCTCTTTGTAATGGACGCTCTCGCGGACGCCATACCTAACAAAGCCTGGCTCGACGAGTTCACTGAAAAGGGTCTTCAGGCAAGGCTGGTCGGAATAGCCGACAACGAATTCACGGTAGCCGATTTCATGAAATCGCTCGAAGCCTCGCCCTACTTCGTATCGGTCGAGCTCGGGGTGATAAAGAAAACCGAGATACGGAAACTCGATCTCAGGAATTTCATTATTAATGCCAGGCTTGACTACGCCGGTAAAGAGAAAACGGAGGCGGCCCAAACCGGGGCCGAGGCGTCAAAAGCGCCCGACACCGGTAAGAAAGGCCGATAGACGATGGCTTTTTACGACGGAATATCCGAAAGGTTGAGCGAGCAGCCGGTACACGTAAAGCTCATACTCCTGCTTGTAATCGTCGTGGTCATATCCGCGGCCTACTGGTATTTCTACTGGTCCCCTGGCCAGGAGACGCTCGAGCGCGCCGAAAGGAAACTCGCCTCCGAGCAAAAGAAGATAAAAGAGTACGAGGCCATAGCAGCCGAGCTCCCCGCCTTCGAAAAGGAGTTCGACAGATTGGACAGGGAGTTTGCTTTAATATCCCTGAAGCTCCCGAAGGAAAAGGAAATCCCGGCGCTCATAGACAGCGTTTATTCCGAGATATCCGGCTCCAATCTCGATTCCATAATATTCGCCCCGCAGGGGCAGGTGGCAAAGGAGATATACGCCGAAATACCGATACAAATGGAGGTCATAGGCGGTTATTTCAACCTCGCGAATTTCTTCGACCGCATTTCGAGGCTTCCAAGGATAGTAAACGTAAGGGACCTCGTCCTCTCGCGCACAGACGTAAAGGGGAATAACGTCATACTGAACGCGAAATTCAGCGTCGTAACATTCAGGCTTCTTCCCCAGCCCGAAACCCCGGCCGCCGGCGAAAAGGGCAAGGGAAAGGCCAGGGGAAAATCAAAGAACAGAAATTCCAAACAAGAGAAATAATATGAAATTGCTTAAGGCCGAACATCTCCCCGCTCTGGTGCTGCTCCTGGCGATAATTCTTTCCGGGCCTTTCCTGTCATATGCTCAAGACGGCGAGGAGAACACTATAGGCGAGGGTATGGAGATCATAAAATCGGCCCGCGAGAATGCGCAGCCGACTCCCGGTCCAGAAGACGAAGCCGGGCCCGGTTCCGATGCCCAGGCCCCCGCGGGGGAACCGGCATCCGATGCCGATAAATCGCTCGATGAAAGGGCGAGCGCAATACAGCCTGTCTCCGAAGTCAGGCCCCCTTACGATCCCGCGGGAAAAAGAGATCCCTTCAAGCCTTTCATTAAGCTCATAGATATCCCGTCGGCCGGCCCCGAGCCTGTGGTCGTCCCGCCGATACAAAGATATTCCCTCGACCAGTTCAGGATCTCCGGCATCGTCTGGATGAGCGGCAAGCCCCAGGCAATGGTGGTCGATCCCGAGGGCAATACCTACTTCCTCGGCGACGGGGACAGGATAGGCAACAAGGAAGGCGAAATACTCGAAGTAAGGAACAACGGTCTCCTCGTTCAGGAAACCGTCAGGTCCGAAGACGTCTATGGCGAGGTAAAAGTCGAAACGAAACAATCTGTTCTCGCATTTGAAGACGGTAAATGACGGACGATTGAAAGAAGGAGGAAGTTTTTAGAAGGAGGATGGATTAATGAGAACCCTGTTCAGAAAGATCACACTGCTTATTATCTGCGTGCTGTCTCTGGCGGCATACGCCGAGGGCAGTGCGCCTCGGTCGAATTACGAAAATGACTCATTAACAGGTCCGGAATCCCTGACGCTGCAGGCGGGCCGCGCCGCCGCTATCGAAGTTGCGCAGTCCCCTGCGGTGAATACCTCGGACCAGTACAACCACATAGAAAGCATAGGTTTTGAAGTCGATAGAGGGATGGGTATCGTCACCATCGGCACCGCGTCGCCCATTCAATACGAGCGGCTCGCGGACGAGGACAAAAAAGTGAGCCTCAAGCTCTCGAACGTGATCCTTGCCGACAAGTTCCAGGTCTCACGCGACGTAAGCGACTTCGACAGCCCTATAAACTTTATTTCATCGTTCAGGGACCCGATAAAACCCAGCGACGTCATTGTGGTCATCGAGCTCAAGGAATCCCGTGTTCCTGTGGACGTAAACCAGAGCGGTAACCAGCTTATGCTCAACTTCGGGGAGTCCCAGGCCGCTCAGGCCGCGGCCGAGCAGCAGGTAGATGTCTCGGTGCGTCCCGAGGACCTATACGCATTCGACTTCAGGCTCAGCTCCATGCCGGGGGCCGTAAAAACCTACAAAGGACAGCTCGTCTCCTTCGATTTCAAGGACGCCGACATAAGAGATGTCCTGAGGATAATCTCCGACATAAGCGGCCTCAATATGATAATTGCCAGTAACGTCGCAGGCACGGTGACACTGAAGCTTACGAACGTCCCCTGGGACCAGGCGCTCGACGTCATTCTCGAGGACGCCGGGCTGGGCGCCTTCCTCGACGGCAATGTCCTCAGGATAGCGCCGCTCGCCACGCTCCAGGCCCGCCAGCGCGAGGTCAGGAAAACGGTCGAAACCAACGAAGAGCTCGAGCCTCTCATCACGCGCCAGGTCTTCGTAAACTACGCGTCGGCGGCCGAGCTCATCCCCCTCGTGGATCCGCTTCTAAGCGACAGGGGCGAGCTCAGGGTAGACACAAGAACGAACAGCATTCTAATAAACGACACGGCCGTGAGGGCGGGGCAGATAGAATCCCTCGTCGAGGACCTTGATACGAGGACCCCGCAGGTTCTCATCGAGTCCCGCATAGTCCAGGCCACGCTCAACTTCACGCGCGAGCTCGGCGTACAGTGGGGCTTCGATTACAGGGCCTCGGCCGCGACTGGCAACCCGACGGGCGCTACGTTCCCGTCGAGCGTCGAAGTCGGCGGTACCACGGTCGGCAGCCCGTTCGGCACCACGGGAGACAACTTTATAATCGACCTCCCGGCGGCTGCGGGCCCGGGCTCCGGCGGCGTAATGGGTATCGTCCTCGGGAGCCTCACGGGCGCATTCGACCTCGACCTCAGGCTCTCCGCCCTCGAACAAAGGGGCGACGGCAGAATCCTTTCTTCGCCGAAGGTGCTCACGCTCGAAAACACCCCGGCGAGAATAGAGCAGGGCGTCTCGATTCCGTTCCTCTCCGTTTCGGCCGCGGGTACGCAGACCCAGTTCGTCGACGCCACGCTGAGCCTTTCCGTAACGCCCCAGGTGACCAACGACAACCGGATACTCATGGAGATAGTCGTAACCGACAACTCTCCGGATCCGGCGCTCACCGGCGCTGGCGGCCAGCCTTCGATAAGAAGGAACGAGGCCACGACACAGGTCCTCGCCAGCGACGGCGAAACCATAGTCATCGGCGGCATATTCACACGCCGAATGGACGAGACGAACAACGGGCTTCCATGGTTTTCCAGGCTGCCCCTCCTCGGATGGCTCTTCCAGAACAACAGGACGAACGACGAGAGAAGGGAGCTCATAGTATTCATAACACCGAGGATCATCAGGTAAAAGATAGATATCCTGGAGGATGGTTTGATGAGAAGGAAATTGATAGGTCAATTGATATTCCCGGCGCTCGTCGTTGTATTCCTCGCGGCGGGTCTCGCGGCCGGCGGCTGCGGGTCGAATCCCCCGTTCGCGCCTTTCGGCTCGACTATAGAGATACTGAACCCGCCGGGGGACATAGTGGTAGGTGCAGGGCTCGAGCAGATGCTCATACAAGCAATAGTGCTCGGCCCGGACGAAGAGCCGCTCAACGACGTGAGGGTCATATGGGACCTCTCGTTCGCAAGCCAGAATTCATTCGTTATAGACACCAACGGCGACGGAATTCCCGACGCCAGGGCGCTTCAGCTCGTCAACAACGGGGCATGCTCGCCCCAGCAATGCGCGTCTACGCCCATAACCGAATGGTTCAGCATGGGGGCGCTCGTCGATTCGCCTTTCGACGTGCTCACTGACAACCGGGGCATAGCCTTCGTCCTGCTTCTCATCGGGGACGCCATAGTAGACCCCGCGACGCTTCAGGCGTCCACCGACAGCGGCGCTATAGATATCGTCACCTTCTCGGTGAACGCGGATCTCGCCCCGTAACGGTTATTCCGGCAAGGAGGATGTATACAGATGATGCTTAAAAGGATGTTTAAACACAAAGCAGTAAAAGTGATCGCCATATTGACGTTTCTCGGATTCATGGTGCTGTCTCAGCATGCCTGTGTGGACAGCCTCGACAGCAACGACGGATCAGAGAACCCGGTGAACACTTTCCTTCTGAATATGACAGCGAACCCGAACACGCTGTTCGGAAACGCCTCGGAGGAATCCTTCATACAGGTGGATACCCTCCTCGTTCCGGACGGCTCGCAAGTAGACTACGAGATAACCTTTTCCAGCAGCGGCCTTCCGCCCGCGCTCAGGGGCTGCCTCTTCGACAGCAGCGGCACGGTTATAAACAACGAGGCCTTCGTGAGTTACCTCTCCGGGGTCCTCGTGGGCATAAACGAAACGGCCTCTATAAATATCTCCGCCACGGTCACGCTGGCTGACGGCAGGCATGAAAGCGATTTTCTTTCGATGAACCTAGACGGTGTCGGCCTCGTCCCCGCGACGCCCGGTCCCGATACCGATCCTGTTATCGTGCCGCATCCTTCGACAACCCCAACGCCGACGAACATCGCGGTGCCGCTCACGTTCCAGTCCGTGGGTTTAGAGCCGGGAACGCTTGTCGAGATATCTCTAAGCAATCCCGAGATAGGCTCTCTTAACGGCGGCGGCGATCCCGAGATCGGCGATGCGATCTACGTCGCCCCGATACTCGGCAGCGTAAACGCGGGGCAGTTCTTCGTCCAGTACAACGCCTTCGTCGGACAGGCCGGCACTCAGGTCATACTGGCCAGAACCCAGATCCAGATTCCGCCGGAATTCCTGGCCCTCTGCCCTCTAATATCCGAGGAAGACGGGCTCATCGAAGTAGTGGTAATAATAACCCAGGAGGTCGCGCCTGCGCCGACAGAGGAACCCGAGCCGACTACTGCCACAATGTAACAAAACAATCTCGACCTGTCCCCACGACGCGGGGCAGGCCCTCTCCGGAGCCGGACGCAGGAAGCCCGCGCCCGACTCCGGAGCAGTTTTATCAGTTTTTCTCCCCACTCATCTCATATAATAGAGCTTTTTACGCAAATTAACGTTTGACTTAATCCCGCGCTCTTTTTACTATGTATAAATACAGGTGTGCCCGCCTGGGTTCGCGGGCGTGCTATATATTTCGGGGAGGTAACAATGTCCGTCCGGGAATCCGATCTCGATAAGAAAAAAATGGCGAAGGAGCGCTGGGAACGTGATTACGCCCGCATGCATAAGCGCGACGCCGATTTCACCACCATATCCGGCATGGACATGCCGCCGCTCGCCGACTCCGGCGATCTCACTGGTTTCGACCCCGAATCCGAAATAGGCTACCCCGGTCAGTTTCCCTACACACGCGGCATACACAGCACTATGTACAGGAGCCGCCTCTGGACTATGCGCCAGTTCGCCGGCTTCGGCACCCCCGAAGACACTAACAGAAGATTCAAATACCTTCTCAGCCACGGGCAGACCGGCCTCAGCACGGCCTTCGACATGCCCACGCTCATGGGCTACGACTGCGACAGCTCCATGGCCCGCGGCGAGGTCGGGAGGGAAGGGGTCTCGGTATCGTCCCTCGAGGACATGGAGATACTGTTCGACGGAATAGACCTCGACCAGGTCACGACCTCCATGACGGTCAACTGCAGCGCGAGCATCGTTTTCGCCATGTACCTCGTCATGGCCGAAAAAAAGGGCGTCTCATGGGACAAGCTTCGCGGCACGCTCCAAAACGATATGCTCAAGGAATTCATCGCCCAGCGCGAATGGATATCCCCGCCGAGCCCGTCGGTCAAAATAGTGATCGACGTCATAGAATTCTGCGCCATGCATGTAAAGGGCTGGCACCCTGTCTCGATCTCCGGCTACCACATACGTGAGGCCGGCTCCACGGCCGTTCAGGAGCTCGCGTTCACCCTGGCCGACGGCATAGGCTATGTCGAGGAGAGCATAAAGCGGGGCCTCGACGTAGACGATTTCGCCCCGCGCCTCTCCTTTTTCTTTAACGTCCACAACGACTTCCTGGAAGAGGTCGCCAAGTTCAGGGCCGCCCGCCGCATGTGGGCCAAGATCATGCGCGACAGGTTCGGGGCGAAAGACCCGAAATCCCTTACGCTCAAAACCCACGCCCAGACGGCCGGCGCGAGCCTCACGGCCCAGCAGCCAATAAACAACGTCGCCCGCGTGACTATACAGGCCCTTGCGGCCGTCCTCGGGGGCACACAGTCCCTCCACACCAACTCCATGGACGAGACGCTCGCCCTGCCGACGGAAGAATCGGTCACGGTCGCGCTCAGGACACAGCAAATAATCGCAGAGGAAAGCGGCGTCGTTAACACTATAGACCCCTTCGGCGGGAGCTACCTCATGGAGTCCCTAACCAGCCGGGTCGAAAAAGAAGCCTTCGACTACATAGACAAAATAGACCGCATGGGCGGCATAATCGCGGCGATTGAAGAGGGCTATCCACAAAAGGAAATAGCCGACGCCGCCTACAAATACCAGCGCGAGCTCGACACGGGTATCAAAACCATAGTCGGCGTTAACAGGTACGTCCACGAGGACGAAGAGGTTCCGATTCCGCTCCTCAAAATAGAAGACGAGGTCGAAGAAGGCCAGAGGCAAAAACTCCTTGACCTCAAGCGCCGCCGCGACAACAAGGCCGTCAAGGCGCGCCTCGAAGACATTCTCCTTGCGGCGCGGAGAGGCGACAACCTGATGCCGTTTATCATAGACGCCGTCCGCGACTACGCGACACTCGGCGAGATAAGCGACATATTCCGCGAGGCCTACGGAGTCTACCGCGACCCGGGGTATTTCTAATTTCGCGGGCAAAGCCTTTTAAACTCTCCATAAATCGCGTAATCTCATAGCTTTATAAAGGGTCTTCAGATATGGGTCAGGAAAACAGGTTAAGAATTCTCATAGGCAAGGCCGGCCTCGACGGGCACGACAGGGGTGTGAAGATAGTCGCAAGGGCCCTTCGCGACGCCGGGTTCGAGGTCATCTACACAGGCCTCCACAACACCCCCGAGGCCATAGTCGAAACGGCGCTCCAGGAAGACGTTGACGCCGTCGGCCTAAGCATCCTGTCCGGCGCCCACAACTACCTCTTCCCCGAGATAATCCGCCTCCTCGAAGAAAAGGGCCTCGGCGACATTACAGTCTTCGGCGGGGGTATAATTCCCAAGGAAGACATCGAAGGACTCAAGCAAAAGGGAGTAAAAGCAGTATTCGAGCCCGGAACGTCCACGGACGAGATCATCGATTGGGTGAAAGAGAACGTTTCCCCAAGGGCTCTATAACCTGAAGTAATGAAGTGCGTAAGCTGCGGTAACAGGAAAGGTAAGCGGCATTGCCCCGCGCTCGGCGGCTCCATATGCCCCGTCTGCTGCGGAGAGAAAAGGGGAGTTGAGATCAACTGCCCGCTCGACTGTGTTTACTACGTCGAGGGCCAAAAGCAGCACCAGCTCAAGGTAATGCACCAGAGGGTTAAAAAAGAGGGCGGCAGAAGCTACGTCCGCCGCGCGGAGCTCTATAACCGTAACCCCGACATCTTCGCCCGCCTGGAAAAGCTCTTCGCCGATTCCTACAGGGCCAACAAAAAGCTCACGAACAAAGACGTCGCCTCCGGCCTCGAGCTCGCCAAAAATACGCTCGACACCGAAAAGAAAGGTCTCATTTATCAGCACCAGAGCGAAAACTCCTACGCCAACGAGCTTTCCACGAATATCCTTATCGCAATAACCGACTACAAGGACAACCCCGAGATCACGGGGGACAGGGTAGACCTCGACTTCGCCATAAAGGTCGTGGACGAGTTTTTAATGGAAGCGCGGTTCTATGTCGAGAACGATCCGCACCCCCAGAGCTACCTCATACACATAGTACGCTATCACCCCGGGGAAACGCCCGAACAAAAACCGGCGGGCGGGATTATAATCACGCCCTGATTCGGCGTCAGTGGCTGTCTTTTCCGGCGGAAGGGACGGTGTTGATAATCGCTGAAACTATAAACGCAACGATGGCTACGATTCCGAGGTACTTGAAAAACCTCGACCAGTCCATGCTTATTCCGAGATAAAAACCGACGCCTACGAAGCTGAAAAGTATCAGGCATACCAAAATGGCGCCCGGAAGGTTCTTGCTTAGCATAAGAGTCCTACTCCTTCTTCTCTATTTATTCGGCCAGAGAGCAAAATTCTATCTGAATCCTCGCCCCTGTTCAACCTTTTGTCAACCGGGCCCTTTATGTGCCTGAAATAACGGGGATTGCGGTCCGGTAATATAAAGTGTAACCTAAGACACTAATAATCATTGATATGCAGGTAATAATTATCCCACTCGTTTTAACCACCACCCCTAGATGAGAGTCCCCAAACCCAAAGAAATAGTGCGTCTCCTCAAAGGCTCGAATTTCAGGCCGATGAGGCCGAAGGAAATCTCCAGGCGCCTCGGCGTGCCCAAGGAAGGAAAGGCATTACTTAAGAAAATCCTTCGGAAGATGGTGCGCGACGGCAAGATAGGAAGGGCCGACGGCGGCTACGTCGCGCCGGGCTCCCCAGCTGCTGCGGTAAACGACTCCGGAAGGAAGTCCCCCGAGCCTGTCCTCCCCACCGCCCCCACGACGGCCCCTATAAAGGGCATGCTCAAGGGCGGGAAGATCCTCGGTAAGTTCGTTAAGACCGGGAAGACGGGAAAGATCATTCTCAAGGACGACAGGGTGCCCCACATCCCCCTCAGGATAGACGAGACAAAAAACCTTCGTAACCACAGTCTCGTCGTCTACGAAGTCAGTAACCGCGTATCCCCGAGCCGCAAGATAAACGGGCGCATAGTCGAAGTCCTCGGCAAGGCCGGCGACCTCGAGGCCGAAAAGAAGGGGATAATAAGGGAGTACGGACTCTCCGAAGAATTCCCGTCCGAGGTCATGCGCGAGCTCGAGCGCATACCCGACGAAATCCCAGAAAGCGAAATCAAGAAAAGGACAGACCTCCGGGACGAGATCATATTCACGATAGATAGCGACGATGCAAAAGACTTCGACGACGCGGTCGGCATCACGAAGACCCACTTCGGCTACAGGCTCCTCGTCTCGATAGCCGACGTCTCGTATTACGTCCCCCTCGGCGGCGAGATCGACAACGAAGCCCTTAACCGCGCAACGAGCGTCTACATGCCCGACAGGGTCGTTCCGATGCTCCCCGAAAAGCTCTCGAACGACCTCTGCAGCCTGGTGCCATATAATGACAGGCTCACGAAGACCGTCGAAATAGACTTTAACCGTAAGGGCCAGATGATGAGCTCCAAGGTTTATAACAGCGTAATTAAAAGCGCCGCACGCCTCACGTACACGCGCGTCGCGGGCGTCCTCGAAGACGGCGAGGAATCCGCCGTAGACAAGCACGTCGTCGAAAAGCTACTCATCATGCGCGAGCTTTTCCGCCTCATAAGGGCGCGCCGGAGCGAAAAGGGTGAGCTCAACTTCGATATTCCCGAGCCCGACCTCATCCGCGACGAGCTCGGCAGAACGGTCGACGTCGTCAGGACCCAGCGCAACATGGCACACGTCCTGATCGAGGAGTTCATGATAGCCGCGAACACGGCGGTGGCCACGCAAACCTGCCGCCTCCAGATTCCGTCTATTTACAGGATTCACGAGCGCCCCGACATCGAGTCCCTTATAGAGCTTTCCGAGGGTCTCAAAAAACTCGGCTACACGCTTCCGGCAGACGGCAAGATCACGACGCTCGATCTACAGCGCGTGATCAACAAAAGCCGCGGCCGGCCCAACGAAATGGCGGTCAACATGCTCATACTCCGCTCGCTCAAGCGCGCGATTTATTCAACCCGGGAGGAGGGGCACTTCGGGCTCTCGATAAAACACTACTCCCACTTCACGTCCCCAATACGCCGCTACCCCGACCTCATCGTCCACAGGATAATGAACTCGGTAATGAAAAAGGGCTCGCCGCCCTACGATAAGGAATCGCTCGACTGGATGGCCGAGCATTCGTCGAAGAAAGAGCGCTACGCAGACGAGATCGAGAGGGAGGCCATCAACCTCGAAAGGGCCTACCTCATGAAGTCCTATATAGGTAAAGAGTTCGAGGGGGTTGTCCTCAGCGTCCTGCCATTCGGCATGTTCGTCGAGGTGAAGGGCATATTCGTCGAAGGGCTCGTCCCGCGCGACAGCGTCCCCAACTGGAGAAAACGCTGGTTCGACATCGGCCAGATGGTTAATGTGAAAGTCACCGAAGCCGACGTCGAGAAGCGAAGGATCACACTCAACCTCGCCTCCTGACGGACCACGTCCGCGGGAAACCGACGTAGCACGGGACAGGGCTTTTATCGGCTGACGCGCGAACGTTGCATTTATTCTCTTCTCCCAGCTACGTCGATAAATCGTCCCACTTTCTGTCATTCCCGAGTGTTTTAATCGGGAATCCATTTTTTTAATCCGTCATTCTTCCTGTCCTGGTGTAGCTTCCGGCGAAGCCGGAAACTTGTTTCGGAATCTCGCCTTTCATTCCTCGTCTTTGTCTTTCATCCCCCCTTAGGAAAAGGGGGGCAAGGGGGGATTTGGCAGACAGCGTCCGCGCCCATTTTCCGCGCACTTGGCAGCTTTAAATCTCCACCCCGAAAAGCCCTTTCAAGGCAAACCCGAAAACGATAGACAGCACGAACACTATAACGAGCCAGTGAACCTTAAACCCGAGCGCGCTCACCTCCGCCTTCGGATACCCGACCGATATCTCCTCGACGATCGGATTCTCCGGGATCGGCCGGTTGCCGGGGTTCATCAGTATATTCCACACCCCGCCGCTGTAAGCCGCGGGCGAAAGCTGTGTTAGTCCGCCGTCGCTCACTACAACCTTCCTCGTAAAGCTCTCCCCTCCCGCATTGAAGGTCAGCACATGCTCCCCCGGCTCCTCCGCCCTTATCCTCCAGTCTATCCTCTCCTGCTCCGGCACCCTCAGCGCGGGCGTCTCTATCTCCACCCCCGGCTCCGCTTCGAGCGTTACGCCGGACATCACGTCCCCGCCCGGCGCGAGCCTTACGGATACGACGGCACGCTCCCCGGGCTCTAGCGCCCTGTGTCCGTACCAGCTGTCGAGCTGTATCAATATCAGCCCGAGCGGTATTATCATGAACAGCATCGGCTTTACGGCGTATTTTATGTACTTCATGTTCTCACGCAGTATGCTCCTCTGCGCGGAAAGCACCATGCCGACCTCGTCCTTGAAAAGACTGAGCTCGTACACGTACGCCCTTATCTTCCTCTTCGCCTCCGCTATCGCCGGCTGGTTCGACGTATATCTGAATACGATGAGCATCAGGACGCCTATAAGGAGCGAAAAGAATGCCAGCGACCATACGGGGTCGATGCCACTGAACGGATAAACTAGTATGCCGAAAAGCCCGCTCAAAGCGGAATTAACATATTCCATCTATTCCCTGCCAATCTTATGAACTCACAGCCTATTCGATGTACCCGAGGCCCTTCAGCCTCTTGGCCACCTTCTCCTCGTCCTCGGGGGTCGCGGTGCCGCCCTTTCTCAGCTCCTTTTCGAGCGTGTGGGTGATGAACTCTTCCACCGACGTATACCCCGCCTCCTCCGCGTACTTCCTGCACCTTTCCAATAAATCCTTATCGAGCTTAACCTTCGGTCCGCCGAACATATAAAGCCCTCCTCTTGAATTCTCTTCTCAATCCCCAGCTCCCTTTTCGAATACGCTGCTCCCCGTCATCCCTTCCTGCTTGCCTATCCCGAACTCTCCCAGGATCGTCGGCGCGAGGTCGCGCAGGGTAGGGTGCTCCGCGGAGATCTTTTTGTTGGACAAAAGTATCCCGGGCACGAGCGATGCCTCTATCAAATGATCGCCGCTCCACTTCTGCTTGTTGTCCCTCATGATCTCCTTCGGGAAACTCCCGAGCACCGTCTCCCACGACGCCCTGTACCCGCTGTTATATCCTATCACCAGATCGGGCGCATCCTCCAAAAACGGCCCGCTGTAAATATCCTCGGCCCTGTATATCTTCGTTATAACCTGCTTTCCGTTCTTCGGGTCCTTAACTGAAAGGAGCTTTTCCGTTATCTCTCCGAGCAGCGCATCCCTCTCTTCCTCTGTGACGATTCCGCCCGCTTCCCGCCCCTTCATGTTGAGATAAAGCCCGTTGAACCCGACTCCGTACGCCTGCGTTCCCTTCCAGTCCACGTTCTGAAAGAACTCGCTCTCAGTGTCGTCGGTGAGGGTGACATATCCCTCCCTCGCCAGCCACGTATTCAGGTTGAATGCCCTGTAAAACGGCGCGAAGCCGTGGTCCGAAAGAACTATCAGTGTAGTGTTATCATCCGCCACGCCGAGCACTCGCCCGAGCACGGCGTCCATCTCGACGTATGCGTTCTCTATCACCGCTCGCATCTCGCTCGAAGGCTCGTACGCCGGGTGCTTCGGGTCCATGGTCCGCCAGAACATGTGCGAGAGCTGATCCACCCTCCCTATATAAAAGAAAAGAAGCCCAGAATGAAATCGCCCGAGCTCCAGCTCCAGCATATCCATCTCTTCCCCGAAAACGATATCCGTCTGCTGAAGGAACTCCCCGTCCGCCAGTATGTTCTCCGAAAGGGCCTTCGAGTCCTCGGGTATCCCCTGCGTGTAATAGAGCCCGATCTCCTCGGCAATATCTTCGGAATAATCCTCGGGCGACGATATCGGCAGGGCAGGGGACGAAGGGTCTATGTTCACGGGCGTCACATATAGCTTGAATCCCGGCCTTATCTCCTTTAAATAAAACCTCACTATCCCGCTCGTGCTCTGAAGGTATGGCACCATCTCGTAATCGATCTTGACCCAATCGCTCCACTCGCCCTCTTTCAGTATTATTTCCTTTCCCTGTATGTCTATCTTCGCCACCGGGTTTTCGGGGTCGATGTAGACAACGAAATCCACCTTGCTCTGGGGCGAGTCCTTGAGGAAAGTATTCGGGGGGCCAGGGAGCGACGCCGCAACCCTGTTCGCCCTGACCTTCGCCCTGAAAGCCTTCCCTCCGGAAAGCTTTATGCCGCGGTCTATCTTCTCGTCTGTATAGTACGAATAGGTCCCGTACGTCCCCTGCATATCCGGCGTTCCCATGCCCGAAAGCTGGTTTGCCCCGTCCTTCACGGTCGGGAAATTCGCGGGCACCCTGAACACCGTAGACTTTATGCCCTCATCCGTAAGGTATTCCCAGAACGCCTTCCCGTGTCTAAGGAGCGATACCTTCCCCGACGACAGCGGTATAACCCACTTCCCGACGGTAACGGTCTTCTCCGGCGGCTCTGCGCTCGAAGTAGACAGATATGGGAACATCGTCCCCGGCTCCCTGTGTATGAAATCGAATATTCCGTGCCCGCCCGGGTTCATGCCCGTTATGAAATCTGACCATGCTACGGGGCTCTGGGGCGGCATGCTCGTCCCCAGCTCCTTGAAATCCCCTTCTTCGGCCAGCTTCTTGAAGTTGGGCAGCTTCCCCTCTTCCATCAGCCTCGACAGGATCTTCGGGTCCATGCCGTCAAAGCCTATAACTATCACCTTCCTTTCCCCGCTTGCGGCCCCGGCTTTCGGGCCGTCCCCGCTGCTGCATCCTAGCGCTGCGGCGATCATCAACACGGCCGCTGCAATCGCCGCCCACGCCGCCGTTCCGCCCCGGTAAGTGTGTCCAATATTAGTGCGCATAATGATACGTTCCCTACGCCCTCTGCCTCTCCTTCTCCTCTTTGGGCTCCGCGCCTCCCTTTCCGAAGAGCGGGCTTCCCTTCATGTATCCGGGCACATCCACGCCGAACATCGTAAGCACGGTCGGCGCGATGTCGTTTAAATGCGGATTCTGTTTCTCGATCCAACGGTTCGAGAATATCACGCCGGGGACTATCTTAGGATCGACGCAGTGGTCCCCGCTCCAGTGCTTGGTGTTGTCCTCGAAAACCTCCTCCGTAACCTTCCCCACGGCGCACGTCCACGAGCTCCTGTACCCCGCGTTATACCCGATCAATAAATCCGGCGCATCATGTTTGTAGGGCCCGGTCTGCGACTTCTCCGTGTCTATCACTTCCCTTATCGCAACCTCTCCCTCGTCCTGAATGCCCGTGAGCTTTCCGACGATCTCCTGCTTCAGGCTCTCGACCTCGGCCCCTTCCTCGACTATGCCCGACGCCTCTCTCCCCTTCCTGTTTATGAATATCCCCGCCAGTCCCAGCGAAAACGCCCGCGTCCTTTCCCAGTCGATGCCATCGAACCAGTCCCCGCTCACGGTCCTTCCGTCCTTGAGCGCAAGATACCCGTTCCTGTAAAGCCACGTGTTCAGGTTCACGCCCCTCCTGAACTGCGTGAACCCGTGGTCGGATATAACCATAAGCGCCGTCTTCTCGTCCGTCCTTTCGAGCGCCTTTCCGATAAGCACGTCCATCTTCACGTACAGGTCCTCGATGACGTTCCTGTACTTTTCTACCTCCTTCCCCCTGTTGGCCGGATGGCCCTCGTCGAGGCACCTGAAGAACATGTGCTGCACCCTGTCCGTAGTGTCGAAGACGCACGCACAAACCCCCTTCGGCGTCTTGTCGAGTGCGGTGAAGAACATCTTCTCCCTCTCCTCGTAGAGTAAATACGCTTGCTCTAAAAATGCGTCCTCGTCTATTACGCCTTCGTTGAGCGCCCACGTGTCCTCCGCGAGCCCGAGCGTCCCGAACGGCCCGTTCAGCTTCGCGAGATATATCGAATAGATGAACGGATGCGATATCGGCAGCGCCGGCTCCTCCGGGTCGATGTTGATCGGCGTCACATACATGTCGAACTCGGGCGCGAGGCTGTTTATGTAGAACCTGCATATTCCCTTTACCTTGATCCCGAGCCCGGCGGGGAATGAAACCCGCACCCACGGCGAATACACCCTTGGCGCAAGCTCTATATTCTGTCCGGATACCTCTATCACGGCCTTCCCTGCCGCGCTGTCTATCTTTACTTTCAGCGGAATCGCGATCTCCCCGCCGTCCCTGACGAGCGAGTTCTCAGGCCCGTGAAGACAAGTCTCGATTACGCCGTCCTTTGCCTCGACGTGTCTGCTCACGCCGCCTGTTTCCACCCCGGCCCTCCCGGCGCTTTCTGTGTAATGCGCGAACATCCCCTGTGATCCCATGAGGTCCGGCACGCACATCCCCGACAGCATGACGCCGTTAAACTTCTCCGGCGGGAACGTGATCGGCACCCTCAATATCGAGCTGAAAATCCCTTTCTCCCCGAGTATCTTCCAGAAGGGCTTTCCTTTCCTAAGGAGCTTCATCTTCGGCCTTTCGAGCGGGATCATGTACTTCCCTATGGGGAGCACCTTCGACGCCTTTCCTATCTCGGCCGATGTCAGCATGGGCTGGTACGTGCAAGGGTCACGCGTTATGAAATCGAATATGTTGTGGTGCGAGGGATCGACGCCCGTCATGAACGACGACCAGGCCACGGGCGATATGGAAGGGTACGTCGTCCCGAGCGACGTGAACGTCCCCGATTCGGCGAGCTTCGTAAAGTTCGGCAGCTTCCCCTCGGTCATGAACTTCCGGGCGAGCCCCGGGTCCATTCCGTCGAGTCCGATTATTATCACCCTCCTGACGCTCGCGCCTTTCGGGGCTCCCTTTCTAAGGAGCGCCCTTACGACGTACCGCATCGGCCAGGAGACGAGATAAAAAAGCGCCAGGGCGAACGTTACTATCAATACGAGGAACGACGACAGGAATGCGAAACCGGCGCCCGGTCCTATATATGCGAAAGCCGGTGACGCCAAAGATGAAAATGCCGTCACTATGACTGCGAAAAATAAAACTCCGCGCACGAAATACCTCATAGGATTTACTCTTGGCAGAATAGCCCCCGCCCTCTGCCCGGAACGGGCATACGTCGAATCCGCGGCAAGCTCACTGCAAGTAATTAAGAGCCTTAAGCTGCTCCTTCTTTTCGTTGTCGAGATCTACCTTCTTGGCTTCCGAAACCCCGAGCTCCTTCCCTGCCTTTCCCGCTTTTTCCTTATCTTCGGATAAAAGCGTTCTTCCTTTGTCGGCGAGCCCCCCGTTTTGAACCAGCGGCAGGCGGTTCTGCTCTCCGGGGTCGGTATTAAGGTCGTAAAGCTCCTCATGTCCCGAAACAATGCCGCGTATGAGCTTGCTCCCACCGAATACGACGCTCTCCTTGTCCTCGTAATATAAAACCCCGGTGCTCGTAATCGGAGACTTCGAGTATACGGCCAGGTTTTCTTCGAGGAGCGGCGTCAGCGACTCCGCCATCATCGAATCGCTTCCGTACTCTACGCCGGCAATGTCCAGCACCGTAGCCGGAATGCTCCTCGTGCTTACCTCTTCTGTGCGTCTCTCGCCCGACTTCATGCCGGGGAGCTTTACGATGAGCGGCACGCCTATAACCTCGTTATAAAGCATGTGCCCGTGCTCGAAACCACCGTGATCCCAGAACTCCTCCCCGTGGTCGCTCGTGAATATAATCAGTGCGTCGTCGTAAATCCCGTATTGCTTGAGCGCCGCGATGAAGCGTCCGAGCTCGTGGTCCACGTATCTCACTTCCGCGTCGTAGAGCTCCCTGATCCACTTTCTCTGCGCCTCGCTCGGAGTAAAGTGTCCCGACCTAATGTTCCTCGCGCTCTCGAACATATATCCTATGCTGTCGTCCTTTACGGCGTCCTTCGATATGTATTCCCAGGGCGGGGCGTACGGTATGTGAGGGTCGTAATAATGCACCCAGAGGAAAAAGTCCCTGTCCCTGTTCTCCTTGAGCCATTTAACTGAAATATCGGTCAGCTCCTTTGTCGATGTGTAGCTTCTGATAAAATCCGGAAACAACTTGAACACAACAATGGCCCCGAACGAATTTATCGTCTTCTGCCGCTTCGGATGATAGTCGTACTCCATAAAACCCTGATCGACGTTATATTCCGGATGGAGGAAAAAGTTATCTATGATTGCCGCGGTGTGATAACCCGAATCTCTCAGGCGCTCGGCGAGCGTCGTAAACTCGTCCGGCAGCATGGAATCTGCCGTTGCAGTTTTATGCACCGTTACGGGAAGCCCGGTCATGATCGACGAAAAGGACGGCAGGGTCCACGACGACGAAGAGTATGCATGCTCGAACAGCTCCCCGTCCGAAGCAACGCCGTCTATGGTCGGCGTCTCGACCCGCTTACTGCCATAAGCCGAAAGCGAGTCCTTCCTCAACGTGTCTACCGTTATCAGTATCACGTGGCTAACGTCGTGGTCTGTCGTTTCCACTGCCTCTGAGGGATCGGCCACGTACGATTCCCTGGTCAGGAGAAATGTCACCGGCGAAACGAGCAGCGCACAAAGAGCAAGCAAGACGAGCGGGTATGTCGGGTCAATTTTGCTCTTCGAGAGTCTTACGAACAGAGCCAGCGTTAAAAGCATGACGATGAAAAACGCCAGCGACAGCTCGTAAGTCGAGTACCTCCCGAACTTTGCCAGCCATACGGTGAGCATTATCTCGATAGAGAGCACGGGCAGGAAAAGGCTGAGAAAAGACCCGATAGCGGCGCCCTGGCTCAGCTTCTCTATCCTGGCGGCAACGATATAGGTAAGCGCCGCGATTGCCGCCGACACAACGAGAAACGCCGAGAGCTCTCCGATGTAGATATTCCAGTGCTGGAGAAAGATCCCGTAATTGAGCGATACGAGGAGCATCGTAATCCCGATGAACACCCCAGTGGATATTGCGGCCGGAACGCTCCTTAGATTAAAGCGCCTCGAAACCGGTTTTCCCACGACAAGCCAAAGGACAGCGAACCCGATAAGGAAAACCCCGGCGCTAACGGCTATTGTAAGAAGCGCTGATCTGAACAACGGAAACTGTAGGTATGTTTTTTCGATTCCGATGGATACGTCGAGAATCGAAAATATGATGGCGAGCGAAAGCGCCGCTATGGGCACATTTTTATCTGAACGAGCGGCTTGTTCCATACATTCCTGAGATATAACCCCGCTTAAATGCAGCTTCCCGTACGGCCGGAACCGTTTTCATCGACCTTGATCCTGTCCGGAAAGTTCACCCTGGATAACTTAACTATTATAACCAATTCCCTATCTTCTTTAACAGGTTTTTTATGCCGCCACTTGGGGCCGTCGTAAGGCTCTTTCCGGCTATATTTCCCGGCGGATCCATACCGAACAGGTTCAGCACGGTCGGCGCGACGTCATATATGCTCATACCCTCCCTCGGGCCGGGCTCTATCCGTCCCTCCCTGCATCCCGCATCGTTAAGCACGAACACGCCGTGCCAGTCGTGGTTCGCGTCGTCAGACCCTGTATCATTCTCGAACGTGTGAATGTTCCCCGTCCCTACGCTCCCCGCCGACCGCCATCCGAGGTCCCCGAAATAAACGATAAGGTCCGGCGGGATCCCGTTCGTTTCCATGTACACTTCCCCCGGTTTTATCGCCGTCGAGCCGAGGTTCTTTCCGTCGGGGTCCGTTATCGCCTCTATCTTCGATATTATCTCGTCCCTAAGTCTCTCGTAATCCTCGGGGTCTACTATGCCCCGGGGCTCCCTTCCGCGGACATTAATAAAAAGCCGCCCGTAATATCCGCCGTCCCCCCACGCCTTCGTCCGGTCCCAGTCTATCTCCACGTCGGCTATCTTCGTCTGGGTCTTCGGATATTCCTTAAGAACTAGATACCCCTCCTTTATGAGCCATTCGTTAAAGCACACCGCGCCGTCCATCTTGCACGCGCCGTGGTCCGACACCAGTATCACCGCCGTCCCATCCGGGATGAGCGACAGCATCTCGCCTATCTCCCTGTCGCAATATTTGTAATATTCTTTTATCGATTTTTCGAACGGATTTCCCGGCACGTACCTCCTGTGCGCCGGGTCGATGAAGCTCCAAAAGCCGTGATGTATCCTGTCCGTCCCCATCTCGACCGTCATGAAGAAATCCCACGGCTTCGTCCGGAGGAGGTGCTTCGCCACCTTAAAATGCTTCTCCGTCTTTTCGTATATGCGCCCGAGGAGCGCCTCCTTGTCGTCCGTCCTGAAGTCCTCGACGTCGAGCACATACCCGCCCGACACTTCCTCCACCTCATCCTTCAGCGGCACGGGATACGTATAATTGCTTTCGGTGGACGGGGCGAGGAACCCGCTCACTACGCACCCGTTCACGGGCTTCGGCGGATAGGTCTGCGGCACTCCTAGCAAGACCACCTTTTTTCCAGCGCGAGACAGGATATCCCACACACGGTCGCATCTGACGGAATTCGCATTGGCTATTCCGTATGCGCCGTACGAATAATCGGTCCTGTTCCGAAAGCCGTAATACCCGAGCTGCCCCGGGTCCTTCCCGCTCATCATCACAGCCCACGCCGGGACGGTTATCGGCGGATGACAGGAAAGAAGGGGCCCGTAGGCCCCTCCTTCTATAAGTTTCTTTATGTTGGGGAGCTCGTCCTTCCACCCGAATATGAACTCCGGGTCGGCGCAGTCGAGCCCGATAATAAGAAGCTTCATTTGCTCCTTTTTCTCCTGAGCATGCCGAGCCCGAAGAGCGCTGCCGGGGCGAACATTATCAGCATGTTCACGGCGTTTCCGGCGAGGTTTGCCGCCGATGCGCCGGGAATGGAGCATCCGCCTCCTCCGCCCCCGCCGCCGTTACTCGGCGGGTTCGTGGGCTCCGGTGTGGAGGTCGGGACAGGCGTCGGGGACGGCGAAGGCGTTTCGCCCACGGCCTCTTCCACGGCGGTAAATGCATTTATCGCCCCGTATCCCGTCTCATAATTAAATCCAGTCCCATCTGTGGTGCTTATAAGAATTTCTCTTACCTGCTCCGGCGGCGCCCCAGGTCCTCCCAGAGCCTCCAGCACCAGCGCTGCAACGCCTGCGGCATGCGGCGCTGCGGCTGAAGTTCCCGCGAACGGGTTGAATCCGGGCACCGTTGTCGAAACCCTGTTGGGAGCCGTAAGCGTAGGCGTGTCTCTTTCCTCCAGTACAGGCGCCAGCCTTTCCGTTCCCAAGCCGCTGAGTGCTATCGTATCGACGGGCCCGAAGTATATGGTCGAAGGGCCATGCGAGCTGAAGAAGTCGAGCTCGCCGTCCAGGTCCGTCGCCCCGACAGCTATGACAAGCGACTGCGCCGCGTGCCCGTAAACGCTGTCTGCCTCCACGTTATATTCCACGGGCGTCCCGCTGCGATTGACCAGTATTTCGAGGTCCTGCGCCTCACCGCTTGCTTTATCGATCACGACTTCGAAAAATCCGGTCGCTCCGCCGAAGTTCTCGACCTGCGCCACCTTGACCGGAATATCCGCCCCGATGCTGATCCCTGTGTCTATTATGTCGAGCGACACGGAATCGAGGAGGTAAAGGTCGTAGTCGTCTGTGACGTCCCCGTATGGGTTACTCCAGTGGAGTACTATGACGGACCTCTGTCCGGGCCCGAGCTGAAACGTCATTCCGGCGTCGCTCTCTTCACCCGCCCTCGCGCCGAAGTCGTGGAGATTATTCTCCGGGTCCCCGGGGTCTATGTCGAGATATACCGCCTGGTAGTGTCTGTGCGCGTCGTTCCCGGCAGCCGAAATGAAGACTATGCCGTCTTCAACGGCCTCCCCGGCCCTTATGGCCACTGAGCCATCCTGAAACGTAGGCTCCGTCAGGAATCCAATGTCGTCTACGATTACGTCAACATCGTTGGCGGTGAAAAAATCTATGGCCTGTATGAATTGAAGTGAGCTGGTGCCCGAATAAAATGCAAGGCCCGCCCCCGGCGCTACGTCGTGGACGATTTCGAGTAAGGCCGTTCCCTCGTCGCCGTCTCCCGGGTTGCCGATGAGTATGGTATCCGGGAGGTCTCCCGTGGCCTGCGATACGGCGAGGCTGTCCACACCGTCCGATATTACCCCGACGCGTATGCCCGAGCCGTCTACGCCGAATACCTCACGGGCCTCGTCCGCATGCATGAGAGCGTCCCCCTCGCTGGTGACGGACCCTGTCCTCGTATGGCCGTAAACCGGTTCCGTTATCCTATCCACGAATCCGAGTGCTGCCGCCCTTTCCAGATTCCCCGGCGGCAGCCACCCCTGAGCTATCTTGAGCTTTTCGTTTACGATTTCCCTATCGAATCCGAGGCTGTAGAGGTCCTCGAGATCAGCCTCGCCGAGCTCGCTGAAATATATGTACACCTCCACTTTGCCCTCGCCGTTCACCTTGACCATGTCAGACAGCAGGTCCTCTCCCGCTCCGAGCTGCCTCGGCGAAACCGTTCCATCCCCCAGCCTCTCCGCGGCAGCCCTGAGCAGCGGGCTTACCCTGGAATCTTTGTCGGACGTTTCCTTTCCCAGGCCGGTTCCCCTGAGCGTCTGCTCCGCGTGCGATTCGAAAGTAGCCGCCGGAAGGGCGGCCGAAATTATTGCGAAAGCGAATATGACTAATGCTTTCCTCATCATTTCACCTCTCAATTATTATTTTCTATAAATACTACGTCAGATAGGAATCCGTCTCTACATATTTCTGCTGTCCCGAGCCAGAGCGGATTATACAAATATTCTACCCCGATTTTTACCGCCCATGCGGAATACTTGTATATGCTCTGTCATCTCATCCTCCTGAACAGTCCCGGATAAGATACCACGAGTCCGTCCTCGTCTATCTCTATGTCGCATTTAAAATCGGAATCGAGCGACTCGAAGCGATAAGCTTTTAGCGGTTCAATGCATGTGTAGCGCTGAGGGGCTGATGTCACGGACATTTCGGGGAGGGTTATATAGGCGACCACAATATCCGCCGATTGGCCCGCGCCGAGGCCGAGCCGCCTGATCGGAAGCGTGTTGGTAAACGGAGTCGGAAAAATATCTACATCGATAGCGCCTTTTAAATCGGGGAGCTCTACGTAGCCGTCAGTCCATCCGCCCTCGCCGTCGCTCAGGAGCCTCGTCTCGCGCGGCTCGCCGATAAGGTGTGCGCCTACGCTCCTCACCCTCCAGCCCGGATCGCATTCGATCGCGTACCTCGCGGCGAACGGGCGCGCGCCGCCGTCGGAAATAATCAGCGACTCCGCGTATACATTCCCGCCGCGCTCACCGAGCGTAAGGTACTCCCTGCTCTCCCCGTTCCATCCCTTCCAGACTGCCGTGATACCCTTTTCCACCCGGCCCCCTCAGCCGTGAAATTTTTCTCCCCTGATTCTCAAACGGAGGCTCAGCGTCTCCTCCCCGGTTTCCACGCCATCTTCATGTAAACGTCTCCGCGCCCGAGCTCGTCCAGCATCTGTGTGGGCCTCTTCCGCCGGGTCTCCTCCCGCTTGGCGAAATCGATCCACCTTGTATAATCGTTCCTCTGGTATGCCGGTCGACCGTCGTAAGCGTCCTTGAGCCCGCTTTCGGAAATGGCTTCCCTCACGTATGCCGGCATCCGATACTTAGGGCGTTTAAGCATCTACTTATTATGCATTATCGCCGGCCTTTCGGCGATGCCCGGCCGAAATACGAAAGGCAATGCTCAGCCCTTCTTCATGGTTTCCCAGAGGCCCATCACGTTCCCCTCGGAATCCTTGAAGTAAGCGTAGTACCCCATGTCGGGCACCTCGCCCTTTTCTCCGACCATCTTTCCGCCCTTGGCCTCTATCTTCTTTACGGCCTCGTCGATCGAATCGACGTTAATCGTAATGACTGGCGCCGGTATATCGCCGCTCTTCTTCACAAACCCGCCGTTTATCGCCCCCGGCTCCTTGGGCACGTACGTTTCCTCGTCCACGTCCACTGTTCTTACGCCCGTGTACACGATGCCGCCGGGCATCTCCCAATCCATTATAGACCACCCGAATACAGAGCCGTAAAAGTCCTTCGCCCTCTCCAGATCGTCGAAAGAGATCTCGAAATGAACTACCTTATCCATGATGATTCACCCCGCTATGTGCAGATTTTTTCGATAGATACCCGCAGTCACAGTTCGACAATTCCAGAGCCTGTATGCTGTGACAACTTTAATGATTACGAGTATATCACGTAAGATGCGGGGCTATAGTTAAAGTTTCGTAAAGGGGGATTCACGAATTCGGGTGCGGGTGCGGGGCAGTGCCTAACGGCAAGTGAGATGCGCGCATAGGGGCTTTTCAGAACGATCCCGTCTCGACTTCACCTGCGCGCTTGAAGTTGGCAATCATAACTCCGCTCGGAGAAATTTTGCTATCCGTTAGTTCGAATGCTGCCGGGATCGTGCCCTCGGCGAACAGGCGTTTGCCCGTGCCGAGCGTAATGGGGAAGATCTTGAGCCAGAGCTCATCTACCAGGTCGTTTTTTAATAACGTCTGTATGAAGTCGCCGCTGCCGTAAACCTGCAGCTCGGGGCTGTCCTCTGCTTTGAGCTTTTTAATTTCCTCTACGATATCTCCTTGAAGAAGCATAGAGTTATTCCAGTCAAGCTCGATCGGCGAGCGAGACGCTACATATTTTCTTGCCTTGTTGAACTTCAGGGCAAACGGAGTCGTGCTCTCATCCTGATGCGGCCAGTAACCGGCAAATATGTCATATGTTTTCCTGCCGAGAAGGAGGTCAAAGGGATGCCCGGTTTGCTCGTCCATGACCTGGCCCGAAAAATCATCGAAGTATGGAACCGTCCAGCCGCCGTATTCAAAACCTCCGGAGGTGTCTTCTCCGGGTCCGCCCGGCGCCTGGATGACGCCGTCGAGCGTCATGAACGATAGAACTATGATTTTTCTCATAGTCATAGATTAGCAAATTTCTCCGGATTTTTCTCGGGCGGACGTCGATGTTAATGATGATTGCCATGTTGATTTGGTCATACCGTTAAGTCGTTCCCGGATTTTATATAAGCGGCACTTTGTAAGGTTTTTTCAAATACGGACGCGGCGGTGGCGACTACGATAGAAATAAAAGCAGCCACAATGGACACGGCAATAAAACCCGCCGGATCGTCGTCTTGCGCACCTTCCGCATGTAAAGCAAAAGATATTCTTATGTACATCGCTGCTATCGCAATTAAGACGCTCAGTACGATTGCGCAATATTTTATATTCCTTAAAGCCTTCACAGAATTAAATAAGAATAGTTTATTCTGCCTGATATATCCGAGCAATTTGAACGCCTGATACAGGGCGACAAAAAATGCAATAGACGCCAGATATCCATAGATTATGAACGGATCAGCGTAAATACTAAACAGGTCTAAGTTTGCGGCTCTCCCTTCAGTCAAAGGAAACCGGATCATGATGGCCAGAGCCGTTATGCCGATGAGTACAACGACGACCTGAAGAAATATTGTTGAGATTTTTTTCATAGGTGATTTTTAGTTAGTAATAAATACAGCTTAATCTAGTGCTTACCGTTATCCAATATGTTTTTATCGTTATCTGTTGATGACGTGCTGACACCTTTATTTCAATAAATTCTCAATGGAAACGCCTGGGCCTTTCGCAATTTTTGCGGTTATGAGAACAGACGGCAAAAATTATGATTTCTTTCAATTCAGAAATGAGAAACCCGATTTTGGTTTTACCTGAATTCAAAATAGTTTGATTGGTTATTTGGGCAAACGATTGGGAAGCTGCTTCCTGGCTGGCGGAGGGGGTGGGATTTGAACCCACGAGAGCCTTACGACTCTACTGGTTTTCGAGACCAGCGCCTTCGTCCACTCGGCCACCCCTCCGTGGTGCGGAACAGATAAACTACCAAAACTAACGGGCTTGCGCAACAAGCCCTCTTCTTCGCCCTTCTGTCAAAGCCCCGCGAATGATGTAGACTTTTCCCCGTGCCGCGCGAGCTCATTTCCGAAAAAGCGAGAAACGCCATAAAATCTGGCATCGAAGAGGCCTCGGGGAACGAGGTCTTTTTCGTAGGCCGCATAGAAAACGGCGGCTCGGTCAACTGCGTCGAGATCATAGCGCGAGGGAATGAATACTCCGTCCCGGCCGTGCTCGATTCCGCGGGCCCCGGCGACGTCGTCATACACAACCACCCCTCCGGCAACCTCACTCCCTCCGACCAGGACATAAAGCTCGCCTCCGTCTTCGGCAACGACGGCGTCGGATTCTATATCGTCAACAACGCCGCAACCCATATCTACGTCGTGGTGGAGCCCTACTTCGAAAAGGAGATAGAGCCGCTCGACATAGAGGACGTCACCGGCTCGCTTCTCCCCGGCGGCAGCGTCGCCGAGGTCATGGGCGAGCGGTACGAGCTCCGCGACGAGCAGCTCCGTATGGCCGAGTCCGTCGCCCGCGCGTTCAACGACGACACCATATCGGTGATCGAGGCCGGGACGGGCACCGGAAAGACGCTCTCCTACCTCATCCCGTCCGCCGTATGGGCTATGCGTAACGGCGAGCGCGTGGTCATATCGACTAACACGATAAATCTCCAGGAGCAGCTCATAGACAAGGATATCCCGCTCGTCCACAAGGCCTTCGGCGAGGCGTTCAACTACTCCCTCGTAAAGGGCATGGGGAATTACCTCTGCCTCCTCCGCGCCGAAACCGTCCAGGAAGGCCTATTCGAGATGGCGGACGAAGACGAGGCTGGCGCCCTCACGAGCATACTCGAATGGGCCCGCGTCACGGACGACGGCTCTCTCTCCGACCTCAGCTTCTCGCCTCCCGACGAAGTCTGGGACAAGGTCTCCGCCGAGAGCGACAGCTGCCTCAGGGTAAGGTGTCCATACTACTCCCGCTGCTTTTTCTACAAGTCCCGCCGCGAGATAGCTTCCTCCCAGCTCCTTGTCGTCAATCACCACCTCCTCTTTTCGGACCTCGCCATAAAGAGCGCCTCCGAAAAGAGCGACGCCGGCATACTCCCGCCGTATAAAAGGGTTATATTCGACGAGGGCCATCACATAACAGACGCCGCCACGTCCCACTTCGGCATGCGGGCGACGAAGTTCGGAATAATCAGGGTCCTCCGGCGGCTCAAGAGGAAATCCAAATCCGGCGAATCGAAGGGGCTAATATCCTACGCCGCCGCGCTCGCCTCACAGCTCACCGAGAATATCCGGAAGGGCTCGATAGGAGACGCGCTGAAGAGGGTCGAAAAAAATCTCTCCCCGCGCGTGGACGACGCCGAGGAAAACGTCCGCGAATCATTCGACGCCCTCTTCCGCTTCACCCTCTCGCTCACCCGCGAGCGCGACCCCGCGGCCGAGGAGGTCAGCATACGCGTAACCGAATCCACATTCTCACGTGAGTGGTGGAAGGAGGTAGACGGCAGATTCTCCATACTCAGGATAAGGCTGAAGGAGCTCGCCGACGAGATAAAATACTTCACCGACTTCCTGCTCGACTACGAATCCGACGGCGACGTCGCAAAGCTCCTGGTCGAGTTCCGGGGCGTCGGGAACAAGCTCGACTACTACGCCGACGTTATAGAAACCTTCCTCTCGCAGGAAGACGACGGCAACGTCAGATGGGTCGAAGGAAGGGAGGGCAGGGGGACCATAATCTCGGGGCTCGGCCTCTCGCCGCTCGACATCTCACAGCCGCTTAAAGAACGCCTCTACACAAAATGCGGAACGGTCGTGATGACGTCCGCCACAATGGCCGTTAAAAAGAGCTTTCATTTCATAAAATCCGGCCTCGGACTCGAAGACGACGACAGGGTGTCGGAAACCATTCTGTTTTCGCCGTTTAACTACCGGGAGCAGCTCCTCCTCGCCGTCCCGCACGACCTCCCCGAGCCTGGAACGAGGGAATACCCCGATGCAATATGCCCGGTGATTCTCGAGGCTGTAAAGGCGGCCGGCGGAAACGCGCTCATACTCTTTACGTCCTACAGTCTCCTCGATAACGTCTACAGAAAGATCTCTGGCGAGCTCGAGCTCTCCGGCATCCCCGCCCTTAAGCAGGGTGCGCTCCCGCGGGGCCGCCTTCTCGAAAAATTCAGGCGCGAGGCAAGGTCCGTTCTATTCGCGACGGACAGCTTCTGGGAAGGCGTGGACGTCCCCGGCGACGCGCTCAGCCTCGTAATCATATCGAGGCTCCCGTTCAGGGTGCCGACCGAGCCGATAGTCGAGGCCCGCGTCGAGCACATGGAGCAGCAGGGCATAAACTCGTTTACGGAATACAGCGTCCCGGTCGCTGTCCTCAAATTCAAGCAGGGGTTCGGAAGGCTGATAAGAACGAAAACGGACAGGGGGGCGGTCCTCGTTCTCGACAGAAGGATTATAAGCAAATTCTATGGCAGGTATTTCCTGGATTCCCTTCCCCCGAGCGGGCGCATAACCGCGGGGTCGGGTGACATAATCTCCAGGCTGAAGCAGTTTTTCTCGGAACCTTACTGAGCGCGCCCGTTCCGCGCGCAAACGCCGGCCATGCTGCACGGCGCTTCGCTATTATCAGATTAAGTCGAGCGACGAGGAATTGCCTTCCGGCACGTCGACCGAACCCGAGCAGTGCATTACGCCCGGCGTAATCAGCACGACTGCAAGGGTGAAGAAAATCGCCGTCACCCTCAGCTTTCTGGATACTCTCTTGAGCAGTTCCATTTTCCTATCCTCCTTTTTCTAACCTTACTTTAATCTTCTTTACTTTCCTGGCGCGACTACTATCGTGTCGCCGGGGCTCGCGTTCTTGGCGGACGTACCTATGCCCCCCTCGCACTGGCAGCCGTAAAGAAATCCTAGCGCCACGATACACAGCGCCGGGAGAATCATGTTCTTGTTGATAAAAAGCGACCTCAGAACTTTCATGTTCACACCCCCGCAATTTTTATTCGTATTCGGTCTCTTCCAACTGTCTAACCGACACTAATAATTATAAAATCTAATAATATCACACTAATATTACGGCGGCAACAACTTTTCGTCCGGCCCCTTGGCCGCATCATGACTGCAGGGATTTGACTATCTTCCTTACTAAAAACCTCGGCGTGAATCTCAAGAATAAGGGTATCAGCTTCTGCTTTATCCCCGGGAGCACAATAACTTTCCCCTGCCTGAACCCTTCGTACCCTTCCCTGACGACCGGTCCCACATCCATGAGGCTCATCTTGAAAAGAAGCGAATCGTCGAGCGCCGACTTCTCCCCGAACTCCGTCTTCACCGGTCCCGGAGCGAGGCACGAGATATTTATATTGGGATTGGTTATCTCTTCGGATATCGCCTCCGTAAGGGAAAGCACGTAAGCCTTGGTCGCGTAGTATACGGCGAGGTTCGGCCCCGGCTGAAACCCCGCGAGCGACCCCACGTTCAATATCCCGCCGCGCCCCCTCTCTATGATCCCCGGAAGGAAGAGCCTCGTAAGATGCGTGAGAGCGACAACATTCACCTGCACCATGTCGATCTGGCCGTCCATGTCGATATTCGCGAACGGGCCCCTCAGTCCGAAGCCGGCGTTGTTCACGACGACGTCCACGTCTATCCCCGCTGCCTTGAGCTCCTCGAATATCTCCTTCGGGGCTTCGGGGTCGGACAAGTCCTTCGGGAGCACGTAAACGTCAACCCCGAACTCGTCCTTAAGCTCTTCAGCGAGGGCGTCCAGTCTCTCTTTCCTCCTCGCGACCAGCACCAGGTCCGATTTGTCTCCGGCAAAGAGCTTCGCCAGCTCCCATCCTATCCCCGACGACGCCCCGGTTATGAGTGCCCTTTCAGCGGCCATATCGTTTTTCCCTCCCTGTGTTAAGGCTGTTTTTAATGTTTACACCGCAGGCTTATTATGTCAATGAAAATGCGGCCTGCATTCCGCTCATTCCAGCTTTTTCAGATACGCCGTCCCGCCGAGGTTACTCATCTGCCCCATTATCCACGCCTGCCGCTCTCTGACATATTCGGACGGCCTCCCCGGCGACATCCTCTCCGGGTTCGGCAAGACGGCCGCTATGAGCGCAGCCTCCGCCTTCGTAAGGCTCTTAGCCGGCTTTCCGAAATATATCTCCGCCGCCTTCTCCGCCCCGTATATCCCGGGCCCGGTCTCCATCACGTTCAAATACACTTCGAGTATCCTCTTCTTCCCCCAGAGCGTCTCGATTAAAAATGTAAAGTAGGTCTCCGCCCCCTTCCTCGTCCACGTCCGCGACGGCCAGAGGAACACATTCTTCGCCGTCTGCTGGCTTATCGTGCTCGCCCCGCGGAGCCGCTTGCCGCTCTGCTTGTCCTCGATTGCATCGATTATCGAATCCACGTCGAAGCCGCTATGCTCGGGATAAATCTGGTCCTCCGCAGCGATGACGGCGAGCTTCATGTTTCCCGAGATTTCGCCGTAACCCTTCCACTCTTTTTTGATCGGTTGCCCCTCCCTGAAGTACTTCATGACCATTAGCGGCGTCACGGGCGGATTCACGTACTTATAGAGGAAAACCCACCCCACGGTGACCAAAAGCACGAACAGGACGGCCTTAAAGACGAATTTCGCGACTCTCCATGCAAATCTTTTCATAGCTCTCCGCTATCAATACTATCCATTAATCAGAATAAGTTATACCCGAATCAGCATATTTCTTGTCTCCCGCACCCGCCCTCGGGGGCATTCTTAAATTGACTCTTGCCCCTCCCTCATATAACCTTATTAGCCAATATTTATAGATATTTAGGAGGCTTTCAGCTAAATGACGACGCCGTCACAGATACTTCCCGTCAACATCGAAGACGAGATGAAGGAGTCTTACCTCAGTTATTCGATGAGCGTAATTATCGGGCGCGCCCTGCCCGACGTGAGAGACGGGCTCAAACCTGTCCACAGAAGAATCCTCTTCGGCATGGAAGAGGCCGGCAACCAGTGGAACAGGCCCTATAAAAAATCGGCCAGAATTGTCGGAGACGTGATGGGTAAATACCACCCTCACGGCGACGCCGCGCTCTACGACGCCCTCGTCAGGATGGCCCAGGACTTCTCCATGCGCTACACGCTCGTCGACGGCCAGGGCAACTTCGGCTCCATCGACGGCGATCCGCCGGCCGCAATGAGGTACACCGAGGTCAGGCTCGACAGGATAGCGAGCGAAATGTTAGAGGACCTCGACAAGGAAACGGTCGATTTCGTCCCCAACTACGACGGCGGCGAGCACGAGCCGCTCGTCCTTCCGGCCAAGATACCGAACCTCCTTCTTAACGGCTCCTCCGGGATCGCGGTCGGCATGTCTACGAACATACCGCCCCACAACCTTAACGAGCTCACGTCCGCCGTAATCGCGCAGATCAAGAACCCGGCGATCACGCTCGACGAGCTTATGACGCACATCCCCGGCCCCGACTTCCCGACGGGCGGGTTCATAACGGGCAAGCGCCCCATACGCGAGGCGTACGAAACCGGAAGGGGCATAATCAGGATACGTGCCAAGGCCCGCATCGAGCGCCAGAAGAAGGGCGACAGGGAAGTCATCATCGTTACCGAAATCCCCTACCAGGTAAATAAGACACGCCTCATCGAGCGCATAGCCGACCTCGTCAAGGAAGAGAAGATAAAAGGCATCTCCGACATCAGGGACGAGTCCGACAGGGACGGCATAAGGGTCGTAATCGAGGTAAAGAGGGGCGATTACGCCGACGTCGTCCTCAATCAGCTCTACAAGCACACGCCGATGGATACGTCCTTCGGCATCATTCTCCTCGCACTAGTACGGAACCAGCCGCGCGTTCTCTCGCTCAAGGAGACGATAAACCACTTCATCGAGCACCGTAAGGAAGTCGTCACCCGGCGCACACAGTTCGAGCTCGCCAAGGCCGAGGCAAGGCTCCACATATTAGAGGGGCTCAAGATAGCCCTCGACCACCTGGACGAGGTAATAGCCCTCATTCGCGCCTCCGACAGCCCCCAGGAAGCCAAGGACGGCCTCATGCAGAAGCTCGGTCTCTCCGATCTTCAGGCCCAGGCCATTCTCGACATGAGGCTCCAGAGGCTGACGGCGCTCGAAAGGGACAAGATACTCGAAGAGCGTAAGGAGCTCATCGCCACCGTGGCGAGGCTCAAGGAAATACTCGCAAACGAGCACCTCATCCTCGAAATAATCACAGACGAGCTCACAGCTATAAAAGACAAATACGGCGACGGGCGCAGGACCGAAATACTCGACAGCCTCGAGGAGATATCCCTCGAAGACCTCATCGCCGACGAAGACATGGTCGTCACGATAACCCACGAGGGTTACATTAAAACGACCCCGCTCAGCGTCTACAGGAGCCAGAAGCGGGGCGGCAAGGGCCGGACGGGAATAACCACGAAAGAGCTCGACTTCGTCGAGACCCTCTTCACCGCGTCCAAGCACAACTACGTCCTCTTCTTCACCAACCTCGGCAGGTGCTACTGGAAGAAGGTCCACGAGATCCCAGAGGCCGGCCCGGCGGCCAGGGGTAAGGCCCTCGTCAACCTCTTGAACCTCACCTCGGGCGAGAAGGTCGCGGCCGTCCTCCCTGTAAGGGAGTTCAAGGAAGGCGGCTACATAATGATGGCCACCAGAAAAGGCATCGTGAAGAAGACCGAGCTCATGGCCTATTCCAACCCGCGCGTGGGCGGCATCATAGCGCTCAATATCCGCGACGGCGACGAGCTCATCGAGGCCCGTCTCACCAGCGGTAGCGACGAGATCCTCCTCACGTCCTACTTCGGTCAGGCGATAAGGTTCAAGGAAGACGACGTAAGGGATATGGGCAGGACGGCGACGGGCGTGATCGGCATAAGGCTCGACGAGGGCGACAAGGTCGTAAGCCTCGAAGTCATCGAAAACCCCGAGGCCCAGATACTCACCGTAACCGAAATGGGATACGGCAAGAGAACCCTCGTCTCCGAATACAGGGTCACCGGCCGCGGGGGTAAGGGCATCATAACGATTAAGACCACCGGCAAAAACGGCAGGGTCGTCGGCGCCTTCCAGGTGACGAACGATACGCAGATAATGATCATCACGACGCCGGCCGGGAAGGTCATTCGCATGAATGCGTCCGGCATAAGCGTATACGGGCGCGGGACGCAGGGCGTAAAGCTCATAGGGCTCGAGCCCGACGAAAGGGTCGCCGCAATCGCCAAGGTGGTCGAAAAAGAGCAGGATACGGTCGTAGAGCCGCTCGAGTCGGAATAGCTTTCACAAATCATGCGCAAGGTAGAAAATATATTTCTCGATTTCCCCGGCTACGGCTGCTTCGCGTGCGACCCCAGGAACAGCCACGGCCTCAGGCTCGAATTCTTCGCCGATGACGAAAAGGGCGAGGTCTTTACGAAGATAACGCCCGACGGGCACCTTCAGGGCTTCCCCGGAATACTCCACGGCGGCATACAATGCGCCATCGTTGACGAGGTCGCCTTCTGGACTATGTTCGACAAGCACAAGAAGATAGCGCTCACGACCAACATCGGCATGGAGTTCATTAGCCCAGTCGGCCTTTCCGGCGAGCTCACCGTATCGGGCAGGATAGTCCGCGAGGAGGGGCGAAAGATAGGCGTCGATGTCAGGATTATCTCCCCCGCGGGCAAGGTTTGCACGAAGAGCAGCGTAGATTATATTATCCCGAAGAAGCAAGTGACGATGAGGATAATGGGGAAGGAAAGGTTCACTCCCAAATTCACGCAATATCTGGAAGACTGATATGCTTAAGCTATACGATCATCCGCTGTCCGGAAACTGCTACAAGGTAAGGCTTGCGCTCAATCAGCTTGGCGTGGAGTACGAAAAGATATACCTCGACATCTTCAAGGGCGAGCAGCATTCGGGCGACTACCGGGTCGTAAATCCCAACAGGAAGATTCCCGTCCTCGTAGACGGCGACTTCAACATGTGGGAATCGAACGCCATCCTACTCTACCTGGGGAAGAAATACTCTCCGACCCCGCTCTACCCCGAGGACCTCTCCGCGTTCGGCAGGATGGCGCAGTGGCTTTTGTTCGGCAAAACTTCCATAGACCCGAACCTTGCCCTGGCAAGGTTCATGACGAAATTTCTGCCGCCCGACGCCGTGGACGAAAAGAGGCTTGGCGAACTAAGGGCTCAGGGCAGCGCCGTCCTTCAGGTGCTCGACAGCCACCTCGAACACTACGACTTCCTGGCCGGGGATTACACCATGGCCGACATCGCGTGCTTTCCATACGTCGATCTTGCTCCGGAAGGCGGAATAGACCTCTCGCCTTATTCCAGCGTCGTTCTCTGGTGCGACAGGATAAAATCCCGTCCGGGTTTTATAAAGATGGAAGATTAGTAGCGGAAGGTAAATTTGGAGCGGGAAACGGGATTCGAACCCGCGACCTTCTCCTTGGCAAGGAGACGCTCTAGCCAGCTGAGCTATTCCCGCTGAACGGATGATTAAGATAGCCAGATTGAGGACCGTTGTCAAGCGCTCTCGCGTAATAACTTCAATAATCGAACGCATGTATGTGGCCGAAACGACATGAATAATACGAACAGAAAAGCGATTATATCGCGGGCGAAAAGGGCGATCATAAAGATAGGCAGCAGCGTTCTGACGGACGACAAGGGCATGCTCGACGAGTCCGCGTTCGACCGGCTCGCGAAGGATATATCGGCCATAAAAAACCAGAAGCGCGACGTCGCCGTCGTTTCCTCTGGGGCGATAGCCTCGGGGATGAAAAAGCTCGGCCTCACGCGTAAGCCGACGGAAGTCTCCATGAAGCAGGCCATCGCCGCCTGCGGCCAGAGCACCCTCATACGGAATTACGAAAGGGCCTTCTCGTCGTACGGCGAAAAGGTCGCCCAGATACTCCTCACGCACGACGGCCTCACCGACAGAAAGCGCTTTTTAAACGCGAGGAAAACCCTCATCACGCTCTTCGATATGAACATAATCCCCATCATAAACGAAAACGACACCGTGGCCGTCGAGGAGATAATGCTCGGCGATAACGACAATCTGGCGGCCCACGTAACGTCCCTCGTCGAGGCCGACCTCCTCGTGCTCTTGACGGACATCGGCGGGCTCTACAATAAAGACCCCCGCAGTAATGGCGACGCGGAGCTCATAACCCTGATCGACCGCATAGATAAAAACGTCGAGTCTGTAGCCGGCGACACGTCAGGCCGCACAACAACAGGCGGCATGAAGACGAAGATACAGGCCGCGAGGACTGCGGCGGCGTTCGGCGTGCCGACGATAATCGCGAACGGCAAGGAAAAATCGACCCTCGAAGATCTATTTGCCGGGAAGGAAATCGGGACGCTCTTTCTTCCTTCCGGGGCGAGCCTAAGCCGGAGAAAACACTGGATAGCCTTCACCCGAAAATCGTCCGGGCAAATAATAATCGACGACGGGGCGAAAAATGCGATATCCTCTAAAGGCAAGAGCCTTCTGCCTTCCGGGATAAAAGGCGTAAAGGGGAAATTCGGCATCGGCGAATCGGTCACGTGCGTCGACGAATCCGGCGCCGAAATAGCTCGCGGGCTCACCTCTTACAGCTCTGAGGAAATAAAGCTCATCATGGGTAAAAGCACCCGCGACATCGAAGCCGTGCTCGGCTACAAATACAGCGACGAGGTCATTCACAGGGACGACCTCGCCATAATCGTCAAGTAGACTATTAATCCGTTCCAGATATGCGCTCAGGTAAATTAAAGCTTTTTCTGATTCTCGTATTTGCCGTCCTTCTAGTTGCCGGTGCTTCCGCGCTCGGTCTCTACTACTACATCAACGAAGTCCCCTCCGTAAAGACGGATACCGTCGTGGATATCCCGAAAGGGAAGGGCGTCCGGGGCATAGCTTCCATGCTCGAAGACCAAGGCGTGGTCGCAAACGGCCGGCTGTTTCTCTACTACACCGTTTTGTCCGGCGTCCAGAACAGGCTCCAGGCGGGGGAATACGAGTTCAAAAAGGGAGCGACCGTCTCGGAAGTTCTGGCCAAGATCATCAAGGGCGACGTTCTCCTTCACAGGGTCACCATTCCCGAGGGCCTCACGGTAAAGGAAACGGCAGTGCTCCTCGACAAAAAAGGCCTCTTTCCAAGCGCGGATTTTCTGGCCGCGGCCTCGGACCCCGCCCTCGTCGCGAGCCTCCCGGGTCCGCCTTTAATGGGCGCCGAAGGGTATCTCTACCCTGAAACCTACACATTTAAAAAAGGGGTCACTCCCGGAGAATTCGTGAAGATGATGACCGACAGGTTCAAGTCCGTCTACGCGTCTTTCGACGGAATGAAGAACCGGGTCAACCTCACGGACAACGAAATAATAATCCTGGCATCAATGATAGAAAAAGAGGCGGGCGATGTAAAAGAGCGCCCCCTCGTCTCTGCCGTGTTCCACAACAGGCTCAAGGCCGGTATGAGGCTCGAAAGCGATCCCACTGTCATCTACGGCATGGGGGACGATTTCGACGGGAATCTCAGGAGATCCGACCTTCGGACGATGACCCAGTACAACACCTACGTCATAAAGGGCCTTCCGCCCGGCCCCATAGCCAATCCGGGGAAGGGGTCGATAGAGGCCGCGCTCAATCCCGCGCCGGTCGATTATCTCTACTTCGTTTCGAGGGGCGACGGCAGCCACGTCTTCTCGACTAACTACCGCGACCACGTAAACGCGGTCAACCGCTACCAGCGCTGAACGCACCCTTCCCGTCTGTTTTAATTCCGGATTCGCCGCACCGGTATTGTGCGGCTCAAGCCCTTCGGTTCCACCAATGTGTGTGTGGCACCTTTACGCGAAGACCTTGCTGAACGGGTCCACCTGCGACTTCTCGTCGTGGATCGGGGTAATGTAATTCTTGTCCCTTCTCTCGATGCGTATGGTCCCGTCCTTTCTCCGCGTGGCGATGAACTGCGTCCCGCTCGTCTCGCCCGAAATCTTCTGGAGAATGCGCGGGTAATTCTTCGATCCGATGAATATCGAATGTATGCACACGCCGAGCTTCTTCGCCCTCACCCTTTCCGAGAGAACGTCGCAGTCTCCCGAGGTCGGTATGCCGTCCGTGATGAACAGTATGTGCTTGTTCCGAAGTCCCCTTCCCCTGAACTCCGTAAGCGCGTCCTTGAGCGCGTCCTCGTAGTTCGTGTTGCCCGAGCACTCGGTCTTCGAGGCGAGCTCCATCATCCAGTTGTAATCCCTGGTGAAGAACTTCGAGTTCCTCTTGTACTTGTAAGAGCGATGGTTGAACTCTATGTACCCGACGCGCATCTTCTTAGACCTCGCAAGCTCGACGACCCCCCTCACGACAGAGGAAGACCACTCGCTGTATACGCCCATCATCGACGTGCTGACGTCCCTCAGGATGGCGATCTCCCCGCCCATCATCTCCTTTTCGCGCCTGTGCACTCGGGGGAGGCTGGGGGTGGTGTGCTCGCTCCAGATCATAATCTCCGAAGGGTCCACATCCTCCATCTCGTCGAAATGGCTCATGCGCTTCCACTTCCTCGGAAGCCCGCCCGGATGGTCGCCGCGGAGCGCGATGTTTCGCTGAAAGTTCCCTTCGAGAACCTTCATTATGACCTTAACGTTGTCTGCGGATTCGAGGTTTTTCTTCCCGCCGATCCAGTAATCTTCTTCGTCTCCCGGGTCGGGGGACTTGCTGGCGAAGACCTTGTTGGATTTCGGGGGCTCTTTCTCGTCCCGCTTCTGTCCGTCGTCCGTGGTCTCGCCCGTCGCGTCCGAAGGAATGTTCAGATCCTCGGGCGGAGCCATGCTGGTCTCTTTCTGGATATTATCCTTGAGTTCTTTTAAGGCCTGGAAAAAGGTCTTGCGTGCTTCGGAAAGGTCGTCCTTCTGCGATTCCTTCTTGGCCTGCTCGTCGGGTATCTCCTGCTTGGATTCTTCCCCGGGCAGATCCTGCTCGAATTCAGAGGACGGTTCCTGCTGCTCTAGCTCGTTCCCCCGGTCCCTGTCTTTTTTTTTTTGGTCGTGAGGTCCTCGAGTATCTGGTCGAGTTGTAAAAAGACCTCTTCAGGGATACGGAAAGCCGTCATGTACTTAAGTGCGTTCAGATCTTCGAGCGTGCAGACCTCTCTGCCGTGGAGAAGGGCGTGCGACCTCATTATCTTGAGCGACTTCACGAAGAACGTCCTGTCGGAAATCATGGAGTTCGACTCGTCGCACCCGTAATCCTCGATGAGTGTCGCCACGAAATTGGCGAGCGCTTCCTGCACCTCTTCCGGAATCCCGACGCTGCCCAGCTTCTGGTAGTAATCGTCGAAGACTTCCTTACTGACCCTAGGCGGTACCTGATATTCGGCCGGCCTTTCGGTGTAAAGCTTTATGACCTCTTTCGCCTCGTCCCACTTCTTCCCGTAGGAAAGCCCCTGCGAGTTTATCTGGAGCACGAACCTGTCCAGGTTCGCCGGGTCGAGCGGCTCATTGTAATATTCGTCGGCCGTCGGGTTGCTCGTGGCGATGGCGGTCAACAGCGGAATGTTGTCGTCGAAAAATTTTCTTTCGTTGAGTATTCGTAAAAGTACGTTGAGCGATTCTCCGGGGGCGCGGGATATGTCGTCCAAAAGACATATCTCGGCCGTCAATATACCGCCCTTGACGACCCGCTGTTTTATGACTTCCCCGGTATCGGTCTGCTCTTTCGATATAACGAGGTCACCCAGAAGTTCCGAGAGCCTCGTATCTCTGTGGAGCTGATAAAAGAAGAACTTCAGCTGCGCCGCCCCAGAAATAATTTCCGCGAGCATCGTCTTCGCGGTCCCGGGCGGTCCCTCCACATATATATGCTCCCTCGCTATAACGCCCAGAAGGAGCGCTATTTTCACTTCCTCGTGCCCCACTACCAGCTTGTCCATTTCTTCTTTCAGGGCTACGAACGGATTCTGTGTGCTCATACTTAGGTTGTGCCTCCGGTATGTTTCCTCTAGCTGTCATTAATTGTACATAAGGGGTGTTTTTTTTGCAATAAAGCCGCCTTCGGCGCGTCCATTTGAAAACCGGTTTCATTATAACCGCGCGGGTTTACATTAGGCCTCAAAATGTGATATGTTGTGGTTCCATAACACAGGAGCCGGCGTATTTATGCACGAACGAATAACGGAAATTCTGGTCAGTGTCAGCGGTTACGTATGGGGGCTTCCCCTCATACTCCTTCTTCTGGGTACGGGCATATATCTCACCATGATCCTGAGGGGCCTTCAGATATGGACCCTCATCCCCGCGCTCAGGCTCGCTTTCCTCAAGAAATACCAGGAATCGGACGCCGAGGGCGATATCTCGCACTTCCAGGCCTTGATGACGGCCCTCTCGGCTACGGTCGGCGTGGGCAACATCGCCGGCGTCGCGACTGCCATAGCGGTCGGCGGCCCGGGGGCCCTCTTCTGGATGTGGGTCACGGGTCTCCTCGGAATGGCCACGAAATACTCCGAAGCAGTCCTCGCCGTAAAGTACAGGGAGGTCGACAAATTCGGCACAATGAGCGGCGGCCCCATGTACTACATCTCCAAGGGCCTCGGCCTCAAATGGCTCGGCGCGCTCTTCGCCGTCTTCGCCGTCTTCGCGACTTTCGGCATCGGCTGCATGGTCCAGTCAAACTCGGTCGCCGACGTCCTTTCGGAAACCTTCGGCATCCCCCTCTGGATCACCGGCATAGTCCTCTGCGTCGCTACCGGCCTCGTCATAGTCGGCGGCATAAGGAGCATCGCCAGGGTAACGAGCACTATAGTACCGTTCATGATTATCTTTTACCTGGTCGGCTCCATAATTTCCCTCGTAGCCTTCAGGGCCAACATCCTGGACGCCTTCGGGCTCGTCTTCTACCATGCGTTCAATCCGACCGCCGCCGCGGGGGGTTTTATCGGCTCGACCATAGCCCAGACGATGAGATACGGCGTCGCCCGCGGGATATTTTCCAACGAATCCGGGCTCGGCAGCTCGCCGATAGCGGCCGCCGCGGCAAAGACCAAAAACCCCGTCGGGCAAGCCCTCGTTTCCATGACCCAGACGTTCATCGATACCATAGTCGTCTGCACAATGACCGGCATAGTGATAATATCGAGCGGCCTCTGGTCTAACGGCGATACCGGCGCAGGGCTTACGTCCACTGTCTTCGAGCTCGGCATATCCCACAGCATAGGGGCTGCGGTCCTCGCCATAAGCCTCGCGTTCTTTGCCTACTCGACCCTCGTCGGGTGGAGCTACTACGGCGAAAAGGCGATCGAATACCTCTTCAAGGAAGGCATAATCAAGCCCTACAGGATAGTATTCACCCTCGCGGTCTTCGTCGGCGCCATCGTAAAGCTCGAGCTTGTCTGGGCCTTCGCCGACATAACGAACGGCCTCATGGCCTTCCCGAACCTGGTCGGCCTCCTCGGGCTCTCCCGGGTCGTGGTCGAGGAAACGAAAAAATACCTGCCGCTTGAGCTCGAGCGCCTGAAGCAGTGATTCGGGGCCGCCGTGCCGCTTGCTCCGCCGCCGGTTTCTAAGCACGTTTTTTTTGGCTAAAATATAGGCTCTGATACGTCCATCATGAAAGACTTCGCCTTCATCCTTTTCGCCGCCGTTCTCCTCTCCGTATCCTGGGCTTGTGCCGCCCGCTCCGTCGAATGGACGCCCGTCGGGTACGGCACCCTCGAGGATTCCTCACGATTCGACGTCTTCATAGATACAGAGAGCATTAAAACCGTCGACGGCAAGACAAAATTCTGGCAGGGGCACGTCTTTTACGAGGAGCAGCCGCTCCCCTCGGGTAAATCCTATATCAGGATAACGATCGGTAAGGCCGTCGACTGCGCCACCAGGACGGACTCCAACCTCGAAGCCGTTTTCTACGCCCCCGACGGCTCCATAGTCGATAACTATTCCGCGGGCGGCGCGTCCGAATACAGACCGGTGGTTCCCGAAACGATCAGCGAAGCCGTCCTCGGCTTCGTCTGCGATTCGTATAACGACAACTCAAAAGGTGACTCTCAACCATGAAAATTATCGCCGTACTGGTCTTCTCCGTGCTTGCATCCGCGCTGATGCTTTCGTGTAAAAGCGCGCCCGGCCCAGACGAAAACTGGAAGTTCGTCGCCAGTATAGCCGACGAAAAAGAAAAACCCGTGGCCGTTTACATGGATCTGAAGAGCATCGAAATAAACGATAACATCCGGAAGTTCTGGATACGTTACGTCGGCCACAAGCCGGGGGATACCGGCGAGACGTTCACACGGCAGACAGGCTACTGGGAAGTAGACTGTTTCGACAGAACTCTCTATCGTATTGGTGAGGAGTACTACAATCCCGAGGGGATGCTTACGGGGAAAAACGATAAAAGGGAGAAGGAAGAATACGATTCCGACGAGGCGCTCGGCGCAAAGCTCGCCGCCATGGCGTGCAGATACGCAGGCAGGAAGTAAACCCCGAAGCGCCCACATTCCCGCCTGCCTGATCTAATCCATGCTGATTTAATGACGTCCATGGTTCGCGCTCCCCGTCAGTGAACTATGTCGCTCGGTATGAGCACCATCTCCCACAGCGAGAACAGAACCTCTTCTTTCCTGCTGAGCTCGGGCTTCTTTCCCTCGAGCATTTCCTTCGCGTACCTGTTCGCAAATTCGTTCAAATCGCTTATGGAAACGTCAAACTCTTCAATATCGTCATGAAAATTGACGTGAAAACCGTTTTCTTTCTGTGTTGCGGTAAACCCGCTCATTTCTCTATGCATATTGTGTTCTCCTTCTAAAAGTCAATATAATCACCGTTTCCGCGTTTTAAAGGGCCCGATTTTTCGCATCCTCATCGTTCGAAACCGGCGCTGCGCCCCTGACGTCCCTCATCTTTTCAGATGCTCTCCCCCTAGTGCCGGATTCCGCGTGCTAATGGCCCCGCGTTCTTAATTCCGCCGAAACGGTGTAGACTATTCTCTATCAGGGGGACTCATGAGCGGACCGTTTTTTACAGGGGACAAGGCGCTTGAAAGGCTCGGGGATATGACGGGCCTTGTCTGCGGCATAGCCGATAAGGAAGGCATCGGTGTCTACGAAACGAAGCTCCTCGAAAGATACCTACTCGACATGGAGGCCGCCCTCCGCGCAAGGGACGTCGAAAGGGCCAAGTCACTCGTCATGCGTCTTTTGATCGAGGTCCTCGGCTACGATAGCGTAAGGGCGAAGTTCGTCATGTACAACCACCTCAACAAAAACGCCGGCTGGGGCTAGTCCCCGCCCTTGTCCTCCGCCGCTATCCTCTCCGCGGCGGCCGCGAAATCCTTTTCGATAAAATCGGCGTAATGCGAATAAAGGTCCCACCCGGTAAGCACCTGAACGGTCCTGAGCCCGGCCTTCTTCCCGGCGATCATGTCTATGTCCGAATCCCCCACCATCCACGACCTCTGCCTGTCTACGCCGTGCTTTTTCGACAGCTCGTCTATCATCCCGGGCCGGGGTTTCCGGCACAGGCACGCCATATTGTACGGCGAAACGGTCCCCCTCGGATTATGAGGGCAATATGCGTATTCCTCGATGTAAACCCCCCTCTCTTCGAGTATCAGGTCCAGGTAATTGTGGAGCTCGTTTACGTCCGTCTCCGTAAGGTGCCCGCTCGCTACCCGGCTCTGGTTCGTCACGATGAACAGAAGATACCCCCTGTCCTTAAGGAGCCTTAGCGCCTCGACATAATCCTCGGGCACGTAAAAATCCCCGACCCTGTAAATATATCTCTCTCCCCCTTCGGGGAGCAGAATGGTCTTATCCCTGTCGAGGAATACAGCTTTTGATTCCACAGCTTTCTCCTTTCGTCCGGACACTCTAAAAGGATACGCGACAAAACGCTCCCCGGGCGACGCTGACGACGCCTTGCCGGTCTATGCCGTATGTTTCGGGATTAACAGGCTTTTGTGCTCTGGATTGTGCGCCGCGGCGCGGGTTTACTTCGCCGTCTTGAAATACTTGTCCCTGGCTTCCTTCGGTAGATGACGCTTTAGGTATTCGTATACGGCTTCTCTCACTATCTGCGCCGGCCTCATCTGCAAATGCCACTGCGATTCGTTCAGCATGTCCACGAATTCCTGCGACGCCTTGACGTAAATAGCCTTGTCGAGCGTTTCTTTCTTGCGGCCTTCCTTTTTCCGGGTCACCATATTTTAAGTATATACCATATTTTTCATATAAAGAGAATAGCCTCGTTTCCTCACGAGCGGCACCTGATTTTTGTTCAAATATATCAGTCGCGGCAGGGCGTCGGCGTGGGCGAGGGATTGACGCGTCGTGTATATTTATCTGTGTGGCTGTCTGATAGCCGGCCGGTCATTAAGCGCGTTATTTCAGCACGTCTCCGGCGGGTATTTTCGGGTGTAAAAGCGCCGTACCTTACAATTCGGCCGCGCAACGGCGCGGGGGTAATATAGATGAAATGGTCCTGGAAGCTCGGAGAATTCGGCGGTATTCCGGTCTACATCCACGCGACCTTCCTTCTAATCATCGCGTGGGTGGTCCTCGTCCACTGGACAGGCGGCGAGACCCTCTCCTCCATCATCGGCGGGGTGATCTTCGTCCTGGCTCTATTTCTCTGCGTCGTCCTCCACGAGTACGGTCACGCCCTCACGGCCAAACGCTACGGCATTAAAACGCGAGATATCACGCTCCTGCCAATAGGCGGCGTCGCCCGGCTCGAGCGCATGCCGGACGACCCGATGCAGGAGCTCAAGGTCGCCCTCGCTGGCCCGGCCGTCAACGTCGTCATAGCGGCCCTTCTCTACGGTTGGCTGATTCTCACGCGCGGCCTCAGCCCCGTAGCCGATCTCACGATTACGCAGGGCTCCTTTGCCGAAAGGCTGATGTTCGTCAACATCTTCCTCGTCGTCTTTAACCTCATCCCCGCCTTTCCCATGGACGGGGGACGGGTGCTGCGGGCGCTTCTCGCTCTCCGCAGCGACTACACGCGCGCAACGCAGACGGCGGCCACGATAGGGCAGGGGATCGCCCTCCTTTTCGGGTTCGTTGGCCTCTTCACGAATCCCTTTCTCGTATTCATCGCCCTCTTCGTGTGGATAGGGGCGACGCAGGAGGCTACTATGGTAAAGGTAAGGTCCGCGCTCGGGGGCGTTCCGGTCGAAAAAGCGATGCTGACCGACTTCAAGACGGTAAGCCCCGACGATCCGCTCCGCCGCCTCATAGAGCTCACGATGTCCGGCTCCCAGCAGGACTACCCAGTAACGGACGGCTCGGGAATTGTCGGCATCGTAACGCACCGTGACCTCATAAAAGGGCTCTCGGAGCACGGCGACAACGCAACTGCCGGCGCGATTATGCGCCGAGAGTTCCAGGTGCTCGACCCGGGCGAGATGCTCGAGGCCGCATTCATGCGCATCCAGTCGAGCGATCTCATGACGGTCCCCGTCGTAAGGAACGGTAGGCTCCTTGGTCTTTTGACTATGGACAACGTCGGCGAGTTTATGAGGATACAGGCCGCGATGTCGGAGAAAAGGGCGAGGGCCTGGTAGCGATAAAGGCCTTTGCGTCTTTTTCGCCGTTCGGCCGTCTGTACAAAATAAAAACGGAGATGACATGAAAACCGCAAACGAAACAACCCACAGGCTTCACATAAAAGACATGAGCTGCGCCGGGTGCGTCGATACCGTGCAGAGGACGCTGAACTCTGTCTCCGGCGTAAAGTCGGCCGAGGTCAATTTCGCCGACAAGACCGCTACGGTCACGGGCGAGGTGTCCCCGGATACGCTGGTCTCGGCGGTTGGAGGCGCTGGCTACACGGCCTCGGTCCTGAAGGGCGAAGACTCCGAGTCCGAAAAGGAGAGCGAGGAGGCCGAGCTATACCGCGACCTCCTGAAGCGGACGATAATCTCGGGGGTTCTGGCCGCCGTCATAGTAATTGTCAGCATGTCCGGCATACTCCCCGCGCTCGATACTGCAGCGGGCAGGCTCTCGTGGGGGGCCGTGTCGCTCCTCACGCTTTTCGTGCTCGTCTACGGCGGCGGCAGGTTCTTCACAGGGGCCCTCAAGTCCTTCCGCAATCACAGCGCCAACATGGATACGCTCGTCGCCATAGGCACGGGCGTTGCGTGGGCCTACTCCACGTTCGTCGTCCTCTTCCCAGGCGCTGTCGGGGATCTGGCGGGGCATCTCTACTTCGAAACTGCGGCCATAATCATCGCTCTTATAGACCTGGGCTCGACCCTCGAAATGAGGGCGCGCGGCAAAACTTCAGAGGCCATCAAGCGCCTCATAGGCCTAAAGCCCAGAACGGCCAGGGTCGTAAGGGGCGGGGCCGAAACCGACGTCCCTATTTCCGAGGTCGTCCTCGACGACATAGTACGCGTCCGTCCGGGCGAGAAGATTCCTGTTGACGGCGTTATAACCGAAGGCTCCTCCCAGGTCGACGAATCAATGCTCACGGGCGAGCCCATGCCCGCGGAAAAAGGGGTAGGGGACGAGGTAGTCGGCGGCACGATAAACAAGTCCGGGAGCTTTCTCTTCAAGGCTACACGGGTCGGCGAGGAAACGGCCCTCGCTCGCATAATCGAGATGGTAAGAAAGGCCCAGAACTCAAAGCCCGCGATCGGGCGCCTTGCGGACAAGGTGTCGGGGATATTCGTTCCGTCCGTCCTGCTGGTGGCCGTCTTCACGCTCCTCATATGGTTTAATTTCGGCCCCGAGCCGAAACTCACCTACATGCTCGTAACGGCCATAGCGGTTCTCATTATCGCCTGCCCGTGCGCGCTCGGGCTCGCTACGCCCATATCCGTCATGGTGGGTGTGGGCAAGGCGGCGGAAAACGGCATCCTCATACGAAACGGCGACGCGCTCCAGCAGGCCGGGAAGCTCACGGCGATAGTGCTCGACAAAACGGGCACGATAACACAGGGTAAGCCCGTCGTAACGGCAGTCGAGCCTCTGGGCGGTATGGCCGAAGGCGAAGTCCTGTCCCTGGCCGCAGGGCTCGAATCCGGCTCCGAGCATCCCCTCGCCGAGGCCGTTCTCGAAGCGGCGAAAGCAAAAGGCGCCGCGCCCGGGGACGTAACCTCCTTCGAGGCCGTTTCAGGCCACGGCGTAAAGGCCATGTACGGCGGCAAGGCCGTTCTTCTCGGCAACAAAAAACTCATGACCGATAACGGCGTCTCGCTCGGGGAAGGCGAGTCCCGCTCGGAAGAGCTCTCCCGGACTGGTAAGACGGTCGTCTTCCTCGCGTCGGGCGGCTCCGTAGCGGGCCTCATCGGAATATCCGACCCCTTAAAGCCCGATTCCAAGGAGGCCGTCCAGAGGCTCAAAAAACTCGGCCTCAAGGTCATCATGCTCACGGGTGATAACCGCGTCACGGCCGAGGCGGTGGCGAAGGAAACGGGCATCGACGAGTTCATAGCCGAGGTCCTGCCGGACGGAAAGTCGGACGAGATTTCAAAGCTACAGGCAAAAGGAGAGATAGTAGGCATGGTGGGCGACGGCATAAACGACGCCCCTGCGCTCGCCGGGGCGGACGTCGGCTTCGCCATTGGGAGCGGTACGGACGTCGCGATAGAAAGCGCCGACGTAACCCTCATGCGCGGCTCTCTTCACGGCGTCGCCGACGCGATAAAGATTTCGAACGCGACTGTGAAAAATATAAAAGAGAACCTCTTCGGCGCTTTCGCATACAACACGCTCGCGATCCCCATCGCGGCGGGCGTGCTGTTTCCCTTCACTGGGATGCTGCTAGACCCTATAATAGCCGGGGCCGCGATGGCGCTTTCGTCCTTTACGGTCGTAACCAACGCCAACCGCCTCAGATGGTTTAAGCCATGAAATATATCAAGGGAGATTCGAAATGACGACACTACTGGTCAATATTCTCGGCCTGGCCGCCGCGGCCTTCATAGTCTGGTGGTTCTGGCTCTCGAAAAATCTGCCCGAGGCAAAAGCCGGTGACGGCGCGCTCGATATAGTGGTAGACGGCGGGGTTTACGAGCCCTCCGTCATACGCGCCTCGGCCGGAAAACCGCTTAAGCTGAGATTTTTAAGAAAGGATAAAAGCCCCTGCGCCGAAAAGGTAATTTTCAGCGGGCTCGATGTAAGCGCGGAGCTCCCAGTGGGGCAGCCGCGCGAAGTCGAATTCACGCCAATAAGCCCCGGAGAGTATGAATTTACCTGCCAGATGGCCATGTACAGGGGTAAGCTGATCGTAGAGCCCGGCCGGGAATGATAAACACCCCCCTTCGTGCCCGCCGCAGCGTAATCCAAATCGCGGCGCGAAAAACCGCCCCTTCGTGCCGGAATGCCAAAGCACGAATTCAATCAAGAAGTCCGGTCTGTGTTAAATATCTACATACGGGAGCTTCCTGGAAAGTACTCGGACAAGGTCCTCAGGAAACCTTGTTAACCTTGCTGGCCTGTAGACCCTTGGGGCTTTCGACTACCTCGAATTCCACCTCATCGCCTTCCGCCAGGGTCCTGAATCCTGCCCCTTCGATAGCGCTGTAATGGACGAAAACGTCCTTACCGTTATCCTGCTCGATAAACCCGAAACCTTTAGACTCGTTAAACCATTTTACCTTGCCTTTCAAAGCAATTCCTCCGAAGAATAATGTCAATCCAAGAGTACATATTTTTAATATTTAGTCAACAGAAATAAGTAAAATTCATGCGGGGTTCCGGCCGGTTTGACAACAAATGCCTTACTATATAGGATTGGGAGTAACGGCCTCTCATCCGGGGGCCGGAGCATAAACCAGAAAAAGTTCCGAGGAGGACTATTATGTCTGAAGTAAGAGCGAACCAGGTCACGATGAAAGGAAACCCCGTAACGCTGGTCGGACACAAAGTAAAGCCCGGGGACAGCGCACCCGATTTTACTCTCTACGCCATGCCCGGGGCGCCTGTCGGGCTCCACGACCTCGAAGGCAAGGTGAAGGTGTTCAACGTCATCGTCTCCGTCGATACGCCCGTCTGCGACGTTCAGACGAAGAAATTCAACCAGGAGGCGGCGAATCTGGGCGACGACGTCGAAATTCTCACTATCAGCATGGATCTCCCCTTCGCGCTAAAGCGCTACTGCGCCGCAGAGGGAATAGACAAGGTCAAAACCGTCTCCGATTACATGGACGCCTCCTTCGGCGAAAATTACGGCGTGCTGATAAAAGAGAACAGGCTTCTCGCAAGGTCAATATTCGTCGTTGATAAGGACGACAAGGTCAGGTACGTCGAAATAGTCCCCGAGATCGCGAGCGAGCCCAACTACGCCGCCGCCATCTCCGCAGTCAAGGCCGCGTTATAGCCGCGGGATTCTCTCGGCGCACGGCCCCGCCCGGTTTGGCATGCGCCCACGGCTATGTATGCTTATTAATACAGGCATTCATTAAATTCAGCCAGGGAGGCTCTTCCAAGTGGGACTCGGGAAATTTTTGAGCGGACTATTCTCCGGTGGGGACGAAAATCCGGGGGACGCGAATAAGCTAAACGCCGCCGCCGAAGTTAAAACCGGCGAAGCGAATTCTCCGGAAAGCTCCGCTTCCGCGCCTCCTCCTTCCCCGGCCGAGACGCGTGCGGAAGACAACGCCCCCGCTACCCTCGAAAAGGTGGCTTCGGGCGAGCCGCCCCAGGTCACCGAGCAAAAGGTCCTCGAGGCCCTCAGCAACGTATACGACCCTGAGATACCGATAGACATCGTGAACCTCGGGCTCATTTACGGCGTCGAGATCGACGGCGGCAACGTCAGGATCGAGATGACGATGACGGCCCCCGGCTGCCCGGTGTCGGGGCAGATAGCGGGCGAATCCCGGCTTCTCGTCGAGGAGATTCCAGGCGTCGAATCCGTCGATATCGAGCTCGTCTGGGATCCGCCGTGGGACCCGAGCAAGATGAGCGAAGAGGCCCAGCAGAGCCTGAACTTCTAGCCTGACGGAGGGCCGCGCATTCACTCCCGCGGGACGACAGCACAATGCCCCTTCCAAAAGGCATATTTATCACAGGTACGGACACAGGTGTTGGTAAAACCGTCATAACAGCTGCACTCGCCCTTTCCCTTAAGGGCTCCGGGCTTGATGTCGGCGTCATGAAGCCCTTTCAATCCGGCTCGTCCCTTCCCGGCATGACGGACATCGAATTTCTAAGAACAGCACTCGGTGAAAAAGAGCATTCGCCCGACGATTGCATCTACAGCTTCGAAGCCCCGCTCTCGCCCGACGCGGCTGCGCGTCTCGCTGGAGAAACCATAGACACAGGGCGGATAAAGTCCGCATATGCAAGGCTCGCATCCTTCCGCGACGTCGTCCTCGTCGAGGGTGCAGGCGGTCTTCTGGTCCCCATAACTGGCGGCTATCTCATGGCCGATCTCGCCCGCGACCTATCGCTCCCGCTCCTCGTCGTCGCCCGCCCCGGGCTCGGCACGATAAACCACACGGCGCTCACGATCGAATGCGCGCGCGGGCGCGGTCTCTCCGTCCTCGGTTTCGTGATAAACGCCTTCCCGGGCTCCCCGGATCCGGCCGAGCGCACAAATCCCAGGGCTATCTTGGAGCAAACAGGAGCGCCTCTTCTGGGGGTATATCCCGAGGACGCTTCCCTCTGCGTCGCCGAGGGGGCCCGGGGGGCCATGGAAGGGCTCTCCCGGCGGGCCTTCGCCCCTCTTCTGGGCGGCGAATTCGACGCGGCGGAATTTTTTTCCCGTCTCGAAAATTTTTGAGTCTTTTCTGAGCCTTCTAATGCGCTTTAACAGGGCGTAAACCCGTTTTTACGCACCGTTCGCACTCCTTACAATAGGGGCGTCCGGAAACTTGACAGATTCCCACGTTATGATATACATACTAGGCGTTTTTTGAGTATCGAGCTTCACACTTCCACATGGACACACTCCATAGCTAAGGTAAATAGGATGCGTAGACGGATAAAATTGTTTTTAGTACCTGTACTGTCTATCTTCGTTTTCGTCGGATTTTATTTCTTTTCCGACAAAAATGCGGAGAGCAGCAACAAAGGACCCGCTCAGCCCGTAAGATTCAGCCACAAGATTCACGCCGGCGAAGATCAGATTCCGTGTCAGTATTGCCATAGCTTTGTCGATGTATCTCCGAACCCGGGCATCCCCTCCGTTCAGAGGTGTATGGGTTGCCACACGCATATTGCGGGACGCGATGTCGATTACGATTTCAACGGAACTACTACTATCAACATTCAGGCCGAGATCGCCAAGGTAAGAGAATTCTGGGCGAAAAAAGAGCCCATACCCTGGATCAAGGTCAACTCCATGCCGGGATATGTCCACTTCAATCACAAGCGGCATATAAAAAGAGGGTTCGATTGCGCCGTTTGTCACGGCGACGTCGCCAGCATGGACCAGGTGCATAAGGTCAACAGGTTCAACATGGGCTTCTGTATAACTTGTCATACGGAAAACGCCAAGAACCATGAAGAGCTGACCAGCCTGAAAGACTGTCTGACCTGTCATTATTAATTTGGAGGAGGAGATGTCTCAAGACAAAAAGGGTGGTATCAAGAGACGGGATTTTCTCAAGATTCTCGGAGTCGCCGGCGGCACTGCAGCCGTAACGGGCGGATGCTCCGAGCCTGTTGAGCAGCTGATCCCATACGTCATTCCGCCCGAGGGCATTATCCCCGGGGTACCCAACTGGTATGCGAGCACCTGCAGGGAATGTCCGGCGGGCTGCGGCATCCTCGTGAAGAACCGCGAAGGGCGTGCAATAAAGATAGAAGGCAATCCGAAACATCCGATCAACAAAGGGGCGAGCTGCGCCCAGGGTCAGGCCATGCTCCAGGGCCTCTACAACCCCGACCGCACCAGGTCTCCGCTCCTTCTGAACGATCTCGGCAAGCGCAGGCCTACAGGCTGGGAGAACGCCGAAAAGGTCCTCGCCGAAAAGATCGACGAGGTAAGGAAAAAAGGACAGAACGGCAGGATCGTATTCCTTTCCGACAACGTTACGGGCACCCTCGGTGCACTCATCGACGACTGGATGGATGCGATAGGCGGGGTGCACATTTCCTACGAAACCTACGCTTACGAGCCGCTCAGGGAAGCCAACAAAAGAACCTTCGGGATCGACAAGATTCCTACCTATAATATAGAAAAGGCGAAATATCTCCTTTCGTTCGGCGCCGATTTCATGGAAACTTGGCTCTCGCCGACCTACTACACGAAGCAGTTCAGCGAAATGCACAGCTTCAAGGACGGCTCCATGGGCAAGTTCGTTGCCGTCGAGCCGCGGGCGTCGATGACTGGTGTAAACGCCGACGAATGGGTTTCGATAACCCCCGGCACGGAGGGCATACTCGCGCTCGGTATTGCCAACGTCATAGTCGGCGAAGGCCTTTCCAACAGGGGCGGCGAGCTCTCGGGGCTTCTAAGCGGCTACGCGATAGACAAGGTCTCCGAAGCCACCGGCATTTCCACCGACACCATAAGGCAAATAGCCAGGGAGTTCTCGTCCACGCAGCCCAGCCTCGCGATAGGCGGCGGCACGGCGATGACCTCCACAAACGCGACCGAAACGCTCATCGCTATAAATATATTGAATTACGTCGCCGGGAATATCGGCGAAACGATTGACTTCGGCCGCACCGTCAACACGGACGGCATAAGCCAGTTCTCGGATATCCTCTCGCTCGTGGACTCCATGTCCAACGGCGGCGTTGACATCCTCATGGTCTACAATACGAACCCCGTCTTTACGCTTCCGAAGTCGGCGGGCTTCGAGGACGCGATCTCCAAGGTGCCTTTCGTCGTCAGCTTCTCCAGCTTCATGGACGAGACGACCGAAAAGGCGACCCTCATAATGCCCGATAACACCACTATCGAAAGCTGGGGCGATTTTATTCCGAGCACCGGAATACACGGTCTCATCCAGCCCGTCATGACTCCGGTCTTCAACACCAAGGGCACGGGAGACGTTATACTCGCCGTCACGGCTAACATTGAAGATTTAAAAGAGAGATACAAACAGACTTCATACTATGATTATTTAAGGGAGTCCTGGAAAACGGCCTATTCAAGCCAGGCCGGGCTCAGCTTCGACTCCTTCTGGAACAAGGCCCTCGAAAACGGCGGCTATTACGCGGACGTCCAGCCTGTGCAGGTTTCCCTGTCCGGCGGGCTCTCCGGTGCGCTCCCCGAGGCCGAGTTCAGCGGCGACGGCGATTACTTCTTCATCGCTTACCCCTCCTACAAATACTACGACGGAAGGGGCGCCAACAAGCCATGGCTCCAGGAGCTTCCCGACGCGCTTTCTACGGGCGTATGGGATTCGTGGGTGGAGGTTCACCCCGATACCGCTTCCAAGCTCGGGGTAAAGCTCGGTGATTTCGTGGTCATCGAATCCCCCGAGGGCAGCATCGAGACGCAGGTCTACCCCTATCCCGGCATCAGGCCTGACACGGTCGCCGTAATGATAGGGCAGGGCCACACGAGCTACGGCAGATACGCGAAAGACAGGGGCGTAAACCCCGTCGGCATCCTGCCGCTCGCTACCGACAAACTCTCGGGCGGATTTGCGTGGTTCACATCCAAGGTCAAGCTTGCCAAAACAGGGAAGCACGCGCAGTTCGTTCAAACCCAGTATACGACGCATCAGCACGACAGGGGTATCGCGCAGGAAGTCACTCTTACAGAAATGCAGAAAGGCCTCCCGCCTGTCGATCATAGCCTCCCGGGTTTCTACCCCGAAAAGGAATACGCGAGGTACCGCTGGGGAATGGCGATCGACCTCCAAAAGTGTACCGGCTGCGGCGCGTGCGTAACCGCCTGCTACGCCGAGAACAATATCCCGTTCGTTGGGAAAGAGCTCGTGGCGAAGCGCCGCGACATGGCCTGGATAAAGATAGAAAGATACTTCGAAAAATCGGACAACAAGGCGGGATTCGAAACCAGATTCCTCCCGATGCTCTGTCAGCAGTGCGGTAACGCTCCATGCGAGCCCGTCTGCCCGGTTTACGCAACCTACCACAACCCCGAGGGGCTTAACGGTATGGTCTACAACCGCTGCGTCGGCACGAGGTACTGCTCGAACAACTGCAGCTACAGCGTAAGGAAATTCAACTGGTTCCAGTACAAGTTCCCCGAGCCGCTCAACTGGCAGCTCAACCCGGACGTAACGGTCAGAACCATGGGCGTCATGGAAAAATGCACGTTCTGTGTGCAGCGAATCAATTTCGCCAAGGATCAGGCCAAGGACAAGGGCAGGGACGTTCTCGACGGCGAGGTGCAGGTAGCGTGCGCCCAGGCGTGCGGCTCTGACGCGATAGTGTTCGGAAACCTGAAAGACACCGAGTCCAAAGTGTCCAAACTTTCGGAAGACGAGAGAGGCTACAAAGTGTTGCAGATGCTCAACACACAGTCCTCCATAACCTATCTAAAAAAAGTGAAATGGGATAAGGCATAATGAGTCAGCAAACGTCGTTAACCTACGCGAAAGTAAACGAAGACGTCATAAGAATGCTCGACAAGCCCACTGTAAAGTGGCTTGCCCTCTTCGTACCGACCTTGGGTGTCGTCGGCTTCGGGCTTTTCTGCTTCCTCTATCAGGTCTACACCGGTCTCGGTGCAGCCGGATACAGGCACCCCGTATTCTGGGGCGTTTACATCACCGACTTTGTTTTCTGGGTCGGTATCGCGCACTCGGGAACCCTCATCTCCGCGGTTCTCTACCTGTTCCGGGCGAACTTCAGGATGTCTATATACCGAATAGCCGAGGGTATGACGGTTTTCGCGGTCTTGACGGCGGGGCTATTCCCTATAATTCACCTTGGAAGGCCGTGGTTCTTCTACTGGCTCTTCCCGTACCCGAACCAAAGAGAGCTCTGGGTTAACTTCAAATCACCTCTTCTCTGGGACGTTTTCGCTGTCAGCACTTATCTGACCGTAAGCTCCGTGTTCTTCTTCGTGGGAATGATCCCCGACCTGGCCGCGATCAGGGACAGGGTAACTGAGAAACCGCGCAAGATTCTATATTCGATACTCTCGCTCGGATGGAAGGGAAGCAACTGGGAATGGCTCCACTACACAAGGGCCTATCTCTTCTTTGCCGCCTTCGCGACGCCGCTAGTTCTTTCTGTTCACAGCGTCGTTTCCTGGGACTTCGCGATGGCCAACCTCCCCGGGTGGCATACAACGATTTTCGCGCCTTACTTCGTCGCTGGCGCTATATTCTCGGGCCTCGGAATGGTTATAACCCTTACAGTTCCAATACGAAAAATATTTTCTCTCGAAGATTATATAACACTCGACAACTACGACGGCATGGCCAAGCTCATCATCGTGACTTCGCTCATCGTCGGCTATGCGTACGGAGTCGAATTCTTCATGGCATGGTACAGCAGCAACCCCGCGGAATGGGGCCAGTTCTACTACAGGGCGACGGGTGAGTACGCGCTCTTCTACTGGATAATGATTTTCTGTAACGTGGTCTCCCCGCTTCCGCTCTGGTTTAAGAGCGTAAGAAGGAATATCAAGGCTCTCTTCATCATTTCCATCTTTATAAACATCGGAATGTGGTTCGAGAGATTCAACATTATCGTCATATCGCTTTCACGAGGATTCGATCCGGCATCCTGGGGTATATATAAAGTGTCCTGGGTCGAAATCGGTATCACGCTCGGGAGCTTCGCATGGTTCTTCATGTTCTTCCTTATATTCATCAAAACGCTCCCGGCTGTGTCCATCGCCGAAATGAAAGAGATTCTGCCTGTGCCGAAGAAGGAGGCGAAGGGTCATGAATAACCAGGGCGTACTGGGGATATTTTCATACGTCGACCTTACGGTCAATGCTGTAAAGAAGTTGAAAGAAGAGGGCTTTAAGACTATAAGGGTTTTCTCTCCCGTGCCTAACCACGAGATAGAAGACGTAATGGACGAGCCCGAAAGCATAGTGCGGTTCTTCACGCTCTTTGGCGCAATGCTCGGGGCCAGCTGCGGCGTAGGGTTTACTGTCCTGACATCAATGGACTGGCCGCTGCCGGTGAGCGCAAAGCCGATCGTTTCGATACCGCCTTTCATCGTCATAATATTCGAGCTCACGATTCTGATGGGCGCGCTTTCGACGCTCCTCGGCCTCCTGATAAATTCCAGGCTAAGGAAAAACGCCCCCGTCGATATGTACGACCCGAGGTTCTCCGAAGACAAGTTCGGCGTCATGGTCGCGTGCGACAAAGGCAATGTTGAAAAGGTGCAGGATATTCTGAATTCACACGGCGCAGAGGAAATCAAGGTCGACGGTATTTGAGCTGTGTCTTTCAGGAGGTAATGGGAGTGTTATTCAAAAATATGAAATTTTATCTACTGTTATTTGTCCTTACGGGAATATTCGGCGCGTCGCGCGCCCATGCGTTCCCATGGGATTTCGACATGTGGATTCAGCCGTCGATACTGCCCTACGAGCAGCCCGTGCCTTATCCGCTCTGGTCGGTAACGACGACCGGCCTCAGGATAGCGCCCGAGCCCCGGGAGGATTTCGAATCCATGACGCAGAACCCGGTTCCCGCGACAGAAGAATCGCTCAAGAACGGAGAGCATTTATTCAACACATACTGTTTTGTCTGCCACGGGATGGAAGGTAAGGGCGACGGCCCCGTAATCAAGAGAGGCTTCTACCCGATGAACATCACCTCGGCGCCGGTAATCGCCAGGACGGACGGCTACATCTACGCCTACATCAGATACGGCGGGAAGGTCATGATGCCTAGCTACCGCGACAACATAACGGCGGAAGGCGCGTGGGACGTGGTCAACTACGTAAGGAAGCTCCAGGGTAATCCTCCGCCTCAGGTGCAGCCCGCCGCGGCCCCGGAAGGGGCGGCCCAGCAGGAAGCCGCGCCCGAAGAATCGACACCGGAATCGACGGCGCCTGAAGAGACGGCACCAAATGATACTTCGTCCGATGAGACGAACACTGAACAGGAGAGCGCTCAGTAATCATGGATCAGCAAATCAGAGAAGAGATACTTCAAAAGAGAACGCGCATACCGGCTTTGGGTGTATATATATTCCTCGCCCTGGCCGTAGTAGGGTTCGGTACGTTCGTAATCACAATACTGGGCGATAATCCAGGCAACATCTGGGAAATATTCCTCATCAACTTCCTTTTCTGGACCGGTATAGCGCAGGCGGGGATAGTCTTCTCCTGCATCATGCGTATAACGAACGCAAGATGGGCGAGGCCGCTCCTCCGTACGAGCGAGGCCCTGGGATCGTTTCTTCCAATCGCCGTCGTGCTTCTCCTGGTCGTTTTCGCCGGGCGGGACTATCTCCTCCCCTATGCGACGCAACACTACCATCATCCGAAAGACATATGGCTCAATATGGATTTCGTTTTCGGTCGTAACTTCATCGGTTTCCTTATTCTTCTGTCGGTAAGCATTCTCTATGTCTACTATTCACTCAGGCAGGACCTGGGCGGCTTCGAAGGAAAGCTGAGCGGGCTTGCGGGGTGGGTTGCATCGGGCTGGAAAGGCGAGGACGAGAGAAAGGCCATATGGCTCAAGCTCGGCAAGTTCGCCCCCGCGGTCATAATCCTCTACGCGTTCGTGTTCAGCTTCTTTGCCTGGGACTTCATGATGTCCCTTGATCCGCACTGGTTCAGCACGCTGTTCGGCCCGTTTTATTTCATGGGCAGCTTCGTAAGCTCTATTGCCATGACGATTATCCTGTCCGTGATGCTTAGACGAAGGCTCGGGCTCGAAGACTACCTCGACGACAACAAATACCACGACATAGCCAAGATGCTCCAGGGCTTTTCGCTCTTCTGGGTTTACTTCTTCTTCTCCCAGTTCCTGCCGATCTGGTACGCGAACATGCCTGAAGAAACGGTCTTCGTAATAGCGAGGGTAAAGGAAGAGCCATACAGGACGCTTTCGTGGGCCGTTATGACTTGCTGCTTCATATTCCCGTTCATAGCCCTTGTGCCAAGAACGAACAAGATCATGAAGCCCATAGTGGTTTTCATAGCCGCGGTATCCCTCACGGGATTCTGGCTTGAAAAGTACGTTCTCATTGTACCGTCGCTTTCAAACGCGATAAACATAGGCTTTACGCAGATACTCGTAACTCTCGGATTTCTCGGAGCGTTTGTCGCAACATTCCTCATCTTCATGAGGGCGTTCCCTTCCATACCGGTCGGGGATCCCTTCTTCGGCGGTAAATCGTCGGGACACGGAGGTCACTAATGGATTTGGACGCAAGAAAGCTCGATATGATAGCCACTACGGTGGCAGGGGTGCTCTGTCTCGGTGTGGCCGGGTTTATCACGCTGATCGCGACCGTTGCGCTCTTCGGTCCGCACATAGCCCCTCTCATGAACAAGCTCCCATGGTAAGGGCTGCTTAGTCCCGTTCCGGTGTCGTTCAGGCGCCGTCTGAAACGCGGAGAAAATCCATTCTCCATGCCATCTCGCCTCTGCCGTTACTCTGGCGGTATTTGACATCAAGGGGCATCCAAGGCAAAAATTGTATGAATCAATTCATATAATTACAGGAGGCTTTCATGGCTAAGGGTAGAATTACTAAAACCACTACAAAAAAAACGGCGGCTGCCGCCAAGCCCGCAAAGAAAAAGTCCGGCCTTGGGCTCGAGTACATCCTTTACTCTAAAAAGAACAAGGTCGCGTACGTTACAATAAACCGCCCAGAGGTGCGTAACGCCCTCAACTCGGAGGTTAGGGAAGAGCTCGCCATTGCGATAGAAGACGCGTGGCTCGACGACGGTATAGGCGTTATCGTTCTTACAGGCGCGGGCGGCAAGGCCTTTTCGGCCGGCGGCGACCTGTCCTGGATAGTGGATCCCAAAAAGAAGGTAGACGCCAAGTACATGCTCGTCCATTACAGGCTCGCGACGGCGATGCGCTGCTGCGGGAAGCCTATCATCGCACGGGTGGACGGATACTGCGTCGGTGGTGGGAATGAGCTTAACATGCTCTGTGACCTTACAATAGCCTCCGATACGTCCATATTCGCACAGGCGGGCCCGCTAGTCGGAAGCGCCCCGATATGGTACGGCCTCCAGCAGCTCCAGCACTCGGTAGGCGATAAAAAAGCCCGCGAGATAGTTTATCTCTGTAACCGCTACACGGCCGATGAGGCAATGAAGATGGGCTGGGTCAACAAGGTCGTCCCCCAGGATAAGCTCGACGAGGAAGTAGACGCCTGGTGCAAGAGCCTCCTCGAGAAGAGCAGGCAGTCCCTCAGGATAGCGAAGCTCCAGATCAACTTCGTATCCGACATGGCCCACCCGCAGATTACGCACGGGCTAGAGCTCGCCCGCTTCTTCATGAAGGCCCCCGAGATGGTAGAGGGCGCGACGGCGTTTCTCGAAAAGAGGAAGCCCGATTTTTGGGGAGTAGATTAAACCCAACGGAGAATAAATGCCTAAAGAAGCAGAAATAAAATTTCTAGTCAAGCTCGACGACACGGGTGCGCCCGAAGAGATATACTGGAACGCAACAGACTCCGGCGAAGAGGGTTTCGCACCCTGCGAATCTCTCATGATATCTATGTGGGACAAGAGCGCCAGGAACAGCATGAGCATAGAGCTCTGGACCCCGCGCATGGAGGTTGGGGAGATGGGCGCTCATTTCTACCACATGTTCATGAAAATGGCCGATACCTACAAAAAGGCGACGAGCGACGACAACACGTCAGATAAGATAAAGGCATTTGCGCTCGAGTTTGCAAAGAGCGTTGAGGCCTTCGCCAACAAGTAATCTCCCTCTCCCGGATTTATTTAAAGGCCGGCATGACCTCTTCGGCGAAAAGTCGAAGCGTTTCGGGGTTCATTACATCCGAGAAGAAGATGGTGTATTTCGTCATGCCCTTTTTTTCGTTCTCGCGGATCTTCGATATGCACTGAGTCGGCGTTCCGACTATTCCGAGCCTCCCTATGTCGCCGAAGAACCCGTAGCGCCCCTGGGCCTTTTCCAGCTTCACAGGTATGTCGGATTCGGTCTCTCCCAGGACGCAAACGGTCTGCTGCGATATCCTTATCTCCGACGGGTCGCGCCCGATGTCGGAGCAGTGTTTTTTAAGGGCGTCGATTTTCCGCTCGTACCCAAGTGCGCTGCTCGCGGGGCAGTTCCATTCGTCCGCGAGCTCGGCCACGACTCTGAGCAAATATCTTTCCCCCGAACCTCCGATTATGACGGGCGGATGGGGCTTCTGCACGGGCTTCGGGTTACAGTACGCGTCCTCGATGCGGTGATATTTTCCGCTGAAGGTCGGCTTTTCCTCGGTCCACATGGACTTTATTATCGACACCGATTCGGAGAGCTCCTCTATCCTCTCCCGCGTGTCGGGGAAGTCATATCCGTACGCCCTGAATTCGGGCTCGAACCACCCGCCCCCAATAGCGAATTCGAGCCTGCCGCCGCTCACGACGTCGAGCGTCGAGGCCATCTTCGCCAGAAGAGAAGGGGGCCTGAAGGCGCTGCAAAGGACCATGGCCCCAAGCCTGACCTTCGTCGTAACGGTAGAAAGGGCTGACATAAGCGTCCATGCCTCGTATATGTCGAGGTCGAGCCCGCCCTGCCCGAGCAGGTGGTCGTAAAACCAGACGGAATGGTATCCGAGCTCGTCGCACAGCTCGGCCGCATCCCTTATCTCGGAGAATTCTATTTTCTGCTGACGGAGAACGACTCCGAAGTCTATTCCTGACATCTCACTCCCTGCTTAAAGTATTTTTTCATTTCATCGGTGCAGATTACCTGCCTATAAATTCCCGAAAAGTTTCCCCGGAAAAGTGGCTGTTTGACACCGTGCGAGTAATATTATAACTTTAGTTCCCTCATAGAAAACCCGGAGGACTAAAGTATGAAACTCGGAAATATCGACTTCCATGCCGGTATGTCGGGCCTTGCCGTAAAACTTCTTTTGGTGGCTGTTCTCGTGCCGGCGATGCTGGTTACCGCGGCCTGCAAGCAAAAGGATAATTCAGCACAGAATACGGCGCAAAGCACTCCTGCCGGGGATACGAGCGAAACACAAGGAGGCAATCCGGTGGTAATAATATCCACGTCCAAAGGCGATATAAAGGTCGAGCTCTTTAAGAACGAGGCTCCCGTAACGGTCGAGAATTTTCTCTCATACGTAAACGACGGTTTTTACGACGGCACTATTTTTCACAGGGTCATCCCCAATTTCATGGTACAGGGCGGCGGGTTCACGCCTGATTTTGCCCAGAAGCCTACAAAGGCCCCGATCAAGAACGAGGCCAATAACGGGCTCAAGAACGACAGGGGCACGCTCGCTATGGCCCGTACCCAGGTCGTCGACAGCGCGACGTCGCAGTTTTTCATAAACGTCGTCAACAACGATTTCCTCAACAACGGCGCAAGGGATTTCGGATACGCCGTCTTCGGGAAGGTCATTGACGGCATGGATGTGGTGGACGCCATTGCTGCGGTTCCCACGAGCAATAAGGGCATGCACGGCGACGTTCCCACAGAAGACGTGGTTATCGAATCCGTAAAGGTCGTTGAATAAGAGGCATTCCGATTTCGCCGGGTGAATCTTCATCCGGCGGCTGCATCTCAGGCCTTCCGTTGAGCACGCCGCTAAAGGTCCTTCTGTGTATGGGGCAGGGGCCGTGCTGTCTAAGAGCGTCCAGATGCTCCCTCGTGGCGTAGCCTTTATGCGATCCGAAGTTATACTGCGGATAGATTTCGTGGTACCGCACCATTATCGAGTCCCGGGTCACCTTCGCAAGGATCGACGCCGCCGCGATGGACGAGCATCTCGCATCACCCTTGACGATTGTTTCCTGCGGAACGAGCAGCGAGAGCCCCTGATTCCCGTCTATGAGCAGGAAATCCGGACGCGTCTGGAGATTCTCGACGGCAATTTCCATCGCCTTCAGGGCAGCGCGGAGGATATTGATCCTGTCTATGACGTCGTGCTCTACTATACCGATCCCGTAAGCGACAGCAGTTTCGGTTATCGCTTCCCACGCCTCTTTTCTCGAAGCCTCGGATAATTTTTTGGAATCGTCTATGCCGGCCAGCTCGCATCCGGCGGGGAGAATCACGGCCGCCGCAACCACGGGGCCCGCGAGAGGCCCCCTGCCTGCCTCGTCTATACCTGCAGGGGTCTTTCCCCTGGACCAGAGCCCTTTTTCTATGGTGAAATCCGGCGGAGCCATGTCGTCCGAGTAAATCCCGATAAGATTTATATTCACGCCTACCCCGTACGCCGGCAGACCGGGTCTATTTAACCAGTCCGTAATCGACGAGAGCTCCCCTGAGCTCTTCGTAATTTTTCTCCGACATCCGGCAGAGCGGATACCGGTATTCGTAAGCTAATTTGTCCATCATGCTGAGCGCGGCCTTGACCGGGATCGGGTTCGTCTCGAGGAAGAGCGCCTCGTTGAGCGGTAGGAGCTTATAGTGAAGGTCCCGGGCCTTGTCTATGTCCCCGGCCGCATAATGGTTATAGAGGTCTGCGACGTCCTCCGGCGTCACGTTTGCCGTCACCGTGATGAATCCCTGCGCCCCTATGCACATGAGCGGGAAGTTAAGCGCGTCCTCTCCCGAGAGGACCAGAAAATCCCTTCCGCAGAGGCTGAATATCTTGCTCGCCTGAACGAGTGACCCAGACGCTTCCTTTATCCCGATGATGTTCGGGCAGTCCTTCGCCAGCCTCGCGACCGTCTCGGGCTGTATGTTAACGACTGAGCGGCCCGGGATGTTATACAGGATTAGCGGTATCTTTACCTGAGACGCAATCTGCTTGAAGTGAAGGTAAAGCCCCTCCTGGGTCGGCTTGTTGTAATAAGGTGCGACGAGAAGCGCGGCGTCGACGCCGACTTCCTCGGCGAAACGGGTGAGCCTTATGGCCTCCTTCGTGCTGTTGGAGCCCGTCCCTGCGATGACCGGAACCCGCTTGTTAACCGCCTTTACGGTAAGCTCGATGACGTACTCGTGCTCTTCGTGAGTGAGAGTGGGGGATTCCCCCGTCGTGCCGCACGGAACTATGCCGTGCGTACCGTTCTCGATCTGGAAATCTATGAGCTTTTTTAGCGCGTCTTCGTCGATCTTCCCGTTCTTAAATGGCGTGACAATGGCGACAAGCGAGCCGTGAATCATCGGTAAAGCCTCCTTGGTCTGGCAGAATTCATTATATTCGAGCTTTTGTTCAATTCAAGGTTTGTCCGAGACGGCAACTTATTATCCGGCTCTTTCGGCGCGGCTTCTCGGCGGGTTTATATACTGTCCCGCAGGATGATTCGCACTCCGCACTCCGGGCAGAAGCGGCTCGTTTTCGGAATGCCGCTTCCGCAGCCCCCGCATAATACGATCTCGGCTTCTACTGCGGCTGGTGCTGTCCTTCTCGCCTCGACGATCACCGCTTTGAGGAGCTCTTCGAGTTCCGATGCGTGCCCCGCTGCCCTTTTCTGAAACTCTATTTTGTCCACGTTTCCGGGTGTGGTAATCGTCACCCTGGGCTCGCTGCGGTCAAGCTCGTAATGTATGTCCGTTATCCCATGAAGAGGGATATCCCTGAACGTCTTGAGCTCCGAAGAGTTCCTGGCAATGATAATCCGTTTGGTGGTCAGTATGAACCATGAGCTGAAGTAGGTGTTGCTGTCCGTAAACGTCGGGGCCTTGTGCATAGCCCTCCAGTTAAGGAGCGTGAAATGTATCTCCTCACCCTCGCCGAGGCGCTTCCTGATGCCCTCGGCGATTCCTTCCGGTGGCTCTGTGAAGCTTCCTCCCTGAAGCTTTTCGACGAGTCCCTTGAGCATTCCGGCTATAGCCACTATATATACTCTCCGATAAGAAGCTCCGCTATCTGAACGGCGTTGAGTGCGGCGCCCTTTCTGAGCTGGTCGCCGACCACCCATAGCGAGAGCCCGTTAGGCACCGTATAGTCTTCCCTTATCCTTCCGACGAGGCACTCGTCTAGCCCCGCTGCGTCTATCGGCATCGGGTATCTAAGGTTCTGAGGCTCGTCAACGACCCTGACCCCCGGAAATCCGGAAAGGGCCTCTTTTGCCTCGCTTACCGATATCTTCTTGTCCGTCTCTATGTTCACTGCCACCGAATGCGCCCTGAATACCGGCACCCTGACGGTCGTCGCCGTAACAGCGATTTCGTTGTCCCCGAATATCTTTCTGGTTTCGTGATGAAGCTTCATCTCCTCTTTCGTATAACCGTTCTCCAGAAAGGTATCGATGTGCGGAATAATATTGAACGCTATCTGGTGCGGGAATACCGACGGCTTCATATCGCCTGAATTCGCCCAGGCCAGTGTCTCCTGCCGGAGCTCCTCTATCGCCTGAGCGCCGGCGCCCGACACGGCCTGGTAGCTCGAAGCGATGACTCTCTTTATTCTTGCGATGTCGTGTAGCGGCTTAAGCGCCATAAGGGTAACCGCGGTCGTGCAGTTGGGGTTTGCAATGATTCCCCTTTTCTTATAGCCGGCTGCTGCCCCGGGATTTATCTCGGGAATTACGAGAGGCACGTCTTCTTCCATCCTGAAGGCCGAGCTGTTGTCGACGACGACCGCTCCTGCCTCGACCGCTGCAGGCGCGAATTCCTTACTCCTCCCGCCACCGGCCGAAAAGAGGGCTATATCTATCCCCGAGAACGAATCCTTGTCCAGTTTCTTTATTTCTATATTAGTGCCGTTGAACTGCATCTTCTTTCCCGCCGATCTCTCGGATGCGAGGAGCCTGAGCTCCTTCACAGGAAAGCTCCTCTCCCTAAGGATGTCCATCATCTCCTGCCCCACTGCGCCCGTCGCGCCAGCTATCGCAACGTTATAACCACCGCTCTTCATTTCTTCCTCCGAATTCTTTTTGTCACACCTAAAGCTTACTCTATCTGCAGTACTTCTTTTCGAGCTTTCTCACCTTCTCTATATTTTCCCGCTCGCTTTCATCGGGCAAGGCCGTAAGCCATGCGTCCAATATCTCGGCGGCCACGACAGGGGACATGGCCCGGAGACTCATCGCCAGGACGTTCGCATCATTCCACTTGCGAGCCCCTTCCGCCGTTTTGGCGTCCTGGCAAAGGGCGGCACGCACGCCGGGAATCTTGTTCGCGGCTATGCATACGCCGGTGCCTGTCCAGCAAAAGAGTATTCCCTGGTCGCATTCCCCGCCGGCGACCCTTTTGGAAACCTCCTCGGCGACGTCCGTCCACCCTAGCCCTTCGCCCGCGAGCGGGCCGTGTGGCTCGACCTCGATGCCTCTTTTGGACAGCTCTTCCATGACGAAGTCCGTAAGATGCGTCCGCTCGTCGCTTCCAATGGCGATTTTCATTGTACGAGTAGTGTAATTAAGATAGGGGCGCCCTTCAAGGAGACCGCTGCCCGCAATCGGGGGTGGATTAGCCTACTGCAAAAGCCCGGAAATCCCCCTCGCCGCAAGGAGGCCGACATACACGGCGGCTACGCCTACGATGTTGCTCGCAAGAACATAAAAGAGCGCATGGCCCGTCTCCCCCTCCCTTATAAGGTTCAGCGTTTCGAGACCGAATGTGGAGAAGGTCGTATAAGCCCCGAGCGCTCCCACCATCAGAAACAGCCTGAGGTTGGGCGAGATCTGGAAGCTTTCGAATAGCTGCCACACGGCGCCGATGATGAGGCAGCCCGAGATGTTCACGACCAGTGTTCCCCAGGGGAAGGGGCCGGGGATGAGCTTGAAAACTGCGCCGGTCACAGTGTATCTCAGTATGGCGCCGAGTGCTCCGCCTGCTGCTATGTATAGGATGTTCGACATAAGCGCTCCGTTATCCGGGTTATATTACACGAATTCGGAAAATGATATCATATGTAAACGGTATATCTTGAACGATGCGTCGGGTAATATGGTTACCGGCAGCCTGTCCGGAGGTTTTAATTCATGTCATGGGATCCAGATCTTTACAGGAAATTCCGGGATGAGAGATTCGCGCCCTTCGAAGATCTGAGCAGTCTTGTAGAAGTAAGGCGGGGAATGGATGTCGTCGACCTTGGCTGCGGGACCGGCGAGCTCACCGAGAAGCTCTCGGATATGCTCCCCGGCAGCCGGGTGCTTGGAATAGATTCCTCGCCTGAGATGCTCGGTAAGGCCGCGCCGAGGGTAAGGCCCGGATTAGAATTCGAGCTACTTCCCATTCAGGACGCTGCAGGTAAATGGGATCTCATCTTCTCGAACGCCGCTCTCCAGTGGATACCCGATCACGGCACACTCATACCCCGGCTGATATCGCTTCTAAAGCCCGGGGGCCAGCTCGCTGTGCAGGTTCCGGCGAACCACGTGCACATAACGCAGCTACTCGCCGGCGAGACCGCCGGGGAAGAGCCTTTCAGGAGCGCCCTCGGAGGATGGGTGCGGATTCCGTCCGTACTCGGCATAACCGAATACGCCGGGCTTCTTTACGAGAACGGATGCACCGGCATTACCGTATTCGAAAAGGTATTCCCGCATGTCCTGGGCGATGCCAGGGCCGTCCTCGAATGGCTCTCGGGTACACTGCTCATACCGTATTTCAGCCGCCTCCAGCCCCCTCTCGACGAAGCGTTCCGGGACGCCCTCGGGAAGAAGCTCGAAAAGCTCTACCCGGAAGGGCCGGTGTTCTATCCATTCAGGCGCATATTCTTTTCGGGGTTCATGGGCGAGCGGCCGGATTAAAGCGCTGCCGGCGTTCGCAACGGATTGAACAGGTGTACATTTATGAATAGCACAAGCAGTATAGATAATATTCGGAGGATGCTCGTATGGAGAAGAAAGAATTCTCGATAAAAGAGGCCATAAGGTTCGGCTGGGACAGGATGAGGGAAAACCTAGCGTTTTTCATAATTTTTCTCCTTGTCAGCTGGCTCGTTAATCTCTTCTTTGGAACTTTCGCGGATCTGTTCGAAGAACGCCTTCCGGTCTTTTCCCTTCTCTTTTCTCTCGGAAGCATCCTGGCCAGCTTCGTGATCAATTTTATTTTTATCAGAGCCGCCCTTAACGTATGCGACGGGGTAGCGCTGAATGTCTCGGAGCTGCTACAATTCCCTCTGTCCCGCCTCTTGAGATTCATTCTCGGAAATATCCTGTACATGCTTTTGGTGTTTGCGGGTTTCGTGCTGCTGATTGTGCCCGGCCTCATATGGATGATTAAATACCAGTACGTCCCATACCTGATCGTAGACAAGGATTCGCCTATAGGCGAGGCGTTTTCGGAGAGCGGGAGAATAACTTCCGGGGTCAAGTGGCCGCTCTTCTGGTTTCTGGTAGTGGTCGGGCTGATCAATATTGCCGGAGCGCTCGTTTTCCTGGTCGGACTGTTCGCTACCATACCGACAACCATGGTCGCCATCGCTTATGTTTACAGGAAGCTGTCTTCCGGTAGCGAAAGCCCCGCCCGCCAGACGGCCAATGAAACCGACAACCCGTTCGCGGCGCCGGGCATAACGGCGTAAATTATTAAATCGACGGAGCACGGAGAGTTGACCGGATACAAACGCACCCAAATCGGATACCTGATGCTGACATTCATTGCGATCGGCATATTGCTCGTTCTCAACTATTTCTATCTTAGCGACAAGACAAATCCGTTTCTCCTCATTATTCTTGCGGCGCTGGCAGTGAGCCTTCTGCTTTTCAGCATACTCACGGTCGAGGTGGACGGTGAGGAAGTCTCGGTCCGGTTCGGCGTAGGGCTTATCCGCAAGCGGTTCCCGCTATCGGAGATCGAGTCGCATTCGGCGGTACGGAATCCCTGGTACTACGGGTGGGGACTGAGGAGGACTCCGATAGGATGGCTTTACAACGTATCCGGCCTCGAAGCCGTCGAGATAACCATGAAGGACGGCAGGAAGGTCAGGATCGGTACGGACGACCCGGCCGGACTGGATGCCGCGATCGGAGCCGCGCTTTCGAACAAACGGGTCTGAGCGGCAGGCGCTTCATATGGACGACAAGCTTATACTGAGAGCGGAAAGTTATCTCGAGCTTGAGCTTCTCCGGGATGGTCACGCCACCGAGCTCTTCGAGCTCATAGATGCGAACAGGGAGTACCTCAAAAAATGGCTCCCCTGGCTCGACAACAACAGATACCTGCAAAACACTATAGACTTCATCACCTACAGTCAGAAGCAGTTCAAAGAGAGCGTATCCCTTACCCTGGCGATTATGTACAGAGGGAAGCTCGCCGGTGTAATAGGGTTTCACAAGGTTGACTGGCTTAATCACTCGACCAGCATCGGCTACTGGCTCGGCGAGAGCTATCAGGGGAAGGGAATCATTACTAAATCCTGCGAGGCCCTCATGGAGTATGGCTTCGGCAGCCTCGGTTTTAACCGAATAGAGATAAGATGCGCCCCGGGCAACAGCAGGAGCAGGGCAGTTCCGGAGCGCCTGGGTCTTGTCGAAGAGGGCACGCTCAGAGAAGCCGAATGGCTCTACGACCACTACGTCGATCACGTGATATACAGCATGCTGAAAAAGGATTGGAATTCGGGGGGCGCGGGCAACTAAAAGAAAAACCCTCCCGCATCCGATTAGGGAATGGGGGAGGGCCTAAGAGAAGCAAAAGGCAAGATGTAGTTAAGCCTATGCAAACATTGCTATGAAGAAAGCTGCAAACAGAATCGAATAAAGCGCCAAGTCCAGAAACCCGTATGTCTTATGAATCCGCCCGCTCATGGTATTAAGGATAGTCTATAGACGGCGACCCCATCAAGACTTAATTTCCGGCACTTTAAAAGAATTACATAGCTGTATTGCTTAATACCAAAGTATTAACGTCTAAGCGTGGTTTTTTAGCCAACCCTCTATATTGAAATCGGTGATAATTCCGGAGATCCGGCATTTTTGCCTTGCCGGAATTATTGGGGGCGTACGCTACTTCGCGCTCAGGCCGCCGTCCACGGGGAGAAGAACGCCGGTAATGAATCCAACCCTGTCGTCACAGAGGAAAAGCACGGCCCGGGCGGCCTCGCTCGTATCCCCAAAGCGCTTAATAGGATGTACTGAAAGGTATCTTTGCCTGGCCATTTCCCTGTCCCCCCACTCGCCGAATATGTAATCGACCATAGGGGTGAAAATGGTTCCCGGGCAGATGGCGTTCACACGTATGCCGAGCGCCGCATATTCGAGCGCCATACTTTTGGTGAGCTGGCCGACCGCGCCCTTTGAGGCGTTATACGCTGCGAATCCCCTCGACGCCTTGAGGCCGAGTATGGACGAGTTATTGACTATGCAGCCGTATTTCTGTTCGAGCATGTGGGGTATGGCATACTTCGACATAAGGAACATTCCCCTCACATTTATATCGAAAGTCGTTTCCCACTGCTCGGTCGTCGTGTCGTGCGTCTCAACCTTATAAATAATCCCCGCGTTATTAAAAAGGATGTCCAGTTTGCCGAATTTATCCAGGGTGAATTCGACTGCAGCTTTACAATCCTCTTCTTTGGATACGTCGTTTACGAGATAACTGATAGCGCCGTTGTCCGTTCCCGCAGCTTCGATGAGATTCTCTTCCTTCCGTCCGGTTATGACGACGTTCGCCCCTTCTTCCGCGAACAGCCGGGCCGTCTCCCTGCCTATTCCTGAGCCGCCGCCCGTTATAAGGGCTGTCTTTCCTTCGAGTAGTTTCATGGGATTATCACCTGGAATAAGTTTAGGGGTAATTATCGTCGAGATTGAAATTTAATCAATACCTTCGACATCCGTCTCAGCCCGCCTTATCCACCCCTATTATCTCTCTTTGCGGTATTCATGTTTGATTGCAGGTGTTATATAATCTCATTCGGATAGGTCACTGAAGGGGTTATTATTGTATTTGATGGTCATCAAATTAATGTGAGGATAGATTATGGAAAGCCGTTCCGATAATGCAGGAAAGCCGCAGTATAAAGACCCGAAAAATATCGCAATAGCGCTTCTGGTCTTGATAGCCGTCGTAATGGGATTCTTTCTTTTAAGGGACGAGATGCCGGCAAAGGGGCCTGAAAATGCCGCCGAGCAGCCGGCGTCGTCGGGCAGCGTGTCCGTAGTCGAGGTAAAGTTCGACAAGGAGAATAATTCCTTTGTAGATATCATATTCAACAAGCCCGTCGGGAAGGATGACACGGGCGAGATACTCGGGCGTGACCCGGCTACGATTACCCCCCCGGTAAACGGCTCGTGGCAGTGGAAGTCCCCAAACGTCCTCACGTTCCAGGCCTCGTGGAAGTTCAACATGGCCACCGATTACAGGATAAAGCTAAACCCGGAGAATTTTTTAAAGCCCGGCGAAACCCTCGGCGGAAAAACAGAGTTCAGCATACGGACCGACAAGTTCAAGGTCGTAAAGGCTTCGGTCTCGGAAGAGCCCGTCCCCGACGAGCGTAACACGGTAACGCTAAACGGAACGGTGGATTTCAATTATCCGGTCGATCCCAATATCCTCGCGAGAAAAATATCCTTAAGAGAAGTCGGTGGGGATGGCAAAGGCCCGAAAGAAGTGCCTGTAAAGCTCATTACCGAGTACTGGCACAACACGATGAGATGGCGAAGCGGCCCGCTCGAAAAAGCGGCGGGCGAGAGGACGTTCGAGCTCGTCATCGTCGGCGACCTAACTCCCACGGAGGGTAACGTCACCCTGGGCGACGATTTTATAGAGAAGATAACGCTGGGCTCGAAGGATAATCTCGCCGTCAGGAGCGCCGAGCCAAAATCCATATATCCGAAGTCGTCCGTGACAATCGGGTTCTCTTCGTTCGTGAGCCCGGAGATCGCGTCCGATTACATCTCGGTCGAGCCAAAAGTCGGCTATACGGTAAAGAGAGTAGGCAACGACCTGATTCTGACCGGAGATTTTGTCCCCGGAAAGAAATACAACCTCAAAATCGCAAAGGGCATGCCGGCGCTCGACGACGCCGTTTTGAGGGAGGAATTTACAAAGGAAATACAATTCGCGAACCTCGACCCGAGCATAGAATTCGAAAGCCCGGGTATGTTCCTCGACTCTAACGGCACCAAGGCCGTCGCGCTCAACTCAATAAACATAAACACCGTGGACCTCACGGTGGACAAGGTATACCTCAACAACCTTTTCTTCCTCTTCCAGTCCTATGGTTATTCCGTCTGGCGGGACGAGTTCTACCAGGGCTCCATAGGGGATTATTTCGGTGGAAGGGTGGCAGAGGCGTACGGGTTCAAGATAGCCGAAAAACAGAACCAGGAAGTAAGGACGGTTCTCGACCTCAAGAAATATATACCGTCCGAGCCCGGGCTGTATCAGGTCGGCATACTGCCACAGGGGCAATACCAGGGCGTACAGAAATGGGTGCTCATAACGGACATCGGCATCGTCGCCAAAAAGGGCAAGGACGGGTTCCTAGTGTGGACCAGCTCCTTCTCTACCCTCGATCCCGTTTCCGGGGCGGTCGTAAAGATAATCAGCGACAAGAACCAGGTCATTGCGCAGGGCACGACGGACTCCAAAGGCATATTCGAGACGGACAAGGCGGCGGGAGACGAAAAGAAAGGCCGGCCCTACATGGTCACCGTACAGAAGGGCGGCGACTTCAGCTTCCTCGTGCTGGATAACATGATGATAGACACGTCCGGCCTCGACGTCGGCGGCGCGGTGCCGTCGCTCCAGGGCTACAGCGCATACGTATACGGCGAGAGGGACATATACCGCCCGGGCGAAACCGCCGAGGGCGTCGTCATTGTGAGGGACTCCAACCTCAACACCCCCGCAAAGATGCCGGTGATTTTAAGGCAAATGGACGCACGGGGGCGCGTCGCGCGGACTATAAAAGAAATACTGAATCCGGCGGGAATGGTTTCCTTCTCCATCGACATTCCCGAGTTCGCCCCCACCGGGAACAACACAATCGAGGTCAAGGTAGGGGACGAGGTAATAGGGCAGTACATGTTCCAGGTCGAGGAATTTATCCCCGACCGTATAAGGGTCAGGATAGGGACGGACGAGGCAGCCGTGGGTGTAGGTAAGGAGCTCAAGTACGACGTTTCGAGCGCGTATCTGTTCGGGCCGCCGGCTTCGGGACTCTCTGTCGAGACCCTTGTCGATCTCGTGGAGAGGCCGTTCCTCTCCGAAGATTACAAGGGCTACGTTTTCACGAACCCGGACAGGACTTTCGAATCGAAGGAGATTTTCAGGGGCCAGGGCACGCTCGACGCAAACGGCAGCACGAGCTTTACCGCATCCATACCCGACGGGCTCCGCCCGCCGTCATCGCTACAGGCGCAGATATCGGCCCGCGTTCAGGAAACGGGCGGGCGCGGCGTGAATGCGACCCGCCGCGTAAACGTCGATCCCTATCCCTATTATATAGGGCTTAAGCTGAAAGACCCCGATAAGTACGCAGAGCCCGGAAAGGAAGTAGAGCTCGATTACGTCGCCCTGGCTACAAAAGGAGAGGGCACTGAAGAGGTAAACACCGGCTCGCTCAAGGCGGAGTTCTATAAGGACGTGTGGAATACTGTCTTGAGGCAAACCCCGTCCGGAAACTACAAATACGAATCCAAACGCGATTCCGTCCTCGTGAATTCCTTCTCGATGGACGGCGGCTCGCCGAAGGGGAGCTTCACGGTAACGCCTCCCGAGTTCGGCAGCTACAGGGTGGTCCTGACCGACCCGAAGGGCGGCTCGTCCACGCAGGTGCAGTTCTACGCCAGCGGGTGGGGCTTCTCTCCGTGGGCCGTCGAGAACCCCGCGCGCCTCGACCTCGACCTCGAAAAGAAGGAATACATGCCGGGCGAGACGGCGAATCTCCAGGTCCGCGCGCCGTTCTCCGGGAAGCTCCTCGTCACGGTCGAGAGGGACGAGGTCTACTACACCGAAACATACAGCATCGACGGCAACACCGCAGCGATTAAAATCCCCATAAGCGACAAGTACAGGCCGAACGCCTACGTTACGGCGACGCTCGTCAGGGGCGTGAACGAGCTAGAGCCCGGCTCTGCGGGAAGGGCGTTCGGGGCCGTCCCGATAAACGTAGATCGCACGGCGAACAAAGCCACGGTGGAAATTACGGCGCCTGAGGAGATAAGGCCTCTCACGCCGCTTGAAGTGGGGGTCAAAACCCTCCCCGGGGCCACGGTCACGGTAGCGGTGGTAGACGAGGGAATACTCCAGCTTATCGATCAGAAGACAGCCGATCCGTTTACGTTCTTCTACAGAAAGCTCGCGCTCGAAGTCTCGTCCTACGATACCTTCTCGCTCCTACTGCCCGACATCTCCATAGGCCTCTCGCCCGAGGGCGGCGGCTTTGCAGCCAGAAAAGAGATGCAGTTCCTGAGCACCCAGGGCATAAGGAGGGTAAAGCCCGTCGCGTTCTGGTTCGGCCCGCTCGAAGCGGACAGCGAGGGGAACGTCTCTTATAAAATAGACATGCCGCAGTTCCAGGGCGCGGTCCGGATCATGGCCGTCGCCACGAGGGGCGAGGAATTCGGCTCGGGCGAAAAGTTCACGAGAGTGAAATCCCCGATAGTGCTCCTGCCCACGGTGCCGAGGTTCTTCTCCCTAAACGAGAGCGTCATAATTCCGGTCTCCGTCAGGAACGACACCAAAAAAGACGGCACGATTACTGTAGGCATGAAGATAGACGGCCCGGCCTCGGTCGGCATCATAGACGGCGCCGGCAAGAAGGGCATCTCACAGGGATCGAAAGAGGCCCAGCTCAACGCCGATATACCAAACGGAAGCGAGCGTACGGTCTACTTCGTCATCGACACGGAGGACGCAACCGGCGCGGTCGCCATGGAAATCACGGCTTCGGGCAACGACGAATCGACGTTCTCGAATCTGGACGTCCCGGTCCTGCCGGATCTCCCGGCGAAAAGGGAGGAGAATATAGGCCGAAGACGCACGAAAAAATTCGAGATTCCCGTCGCCTCCGGCGACTACAGGCCGGGGACGATAAGGCGGGACCTCTACGTCAGCAAACTCCCGCTCATTCAGTTCTCCGGAAAGTTCGATTACCTCCTTCAGTATCCCTTCGGATGCCTCGAGCAGATAACGTCGCGCGTCTTCCCGCTCATCTATCTTTCGGACATCGCCCGCGCGATAGACCCGTCACTTTTCGAGAAGGGCGACCCTGCGGTTCTGGTCCAGGACGGCATACGGCAGATCGCGTCCATGCAGATGGACGGAGGCGGATTCTCGCTCTGGCCGGGGGGCGCTTTGGCCGAGCCGTGGGCGAGCATATACGCGGCCCACTTCCTCGTCGAGGCGAGGAAGGCCGGCTTCTTTGTAGACGAGTCGCTCTACTCGAACGCCGTCGGGTACGCGAGGACGATGGCCAAGGCGCAGCCCGAGTTCAGCACGAACGAGCTCGAGCTTGCCGTATACGCCCTCTACGTCCTTAGCCGCGACGGTAAGCCAGACATGGGCACGATGGACTTTATTAGGGATCGCTACAAGGACGAGCTCACAGTCGAATCGAAGGCCCTCCTCGGCGGCGCGTATGCAGGGGCGGGCGACGCTTCGGCCCTGGAGCAGCTACTCAAGGGGATAAACGACGTCGAAGAGATAGCGAGGCAAACCGGCGGCAACTTCAACTCGACAATAAGAAACAGGGCAATACTGCTGATGGCGATACTCGACCTCAACCCCGAAGACCCCAGGGTCCCTGCTCTCGTCGACAGGTTGTCGAGGGATGCGCAGCTCAACCGGTGGTGGACGACACAGGAGAGCTCCTTTGCCCTCCTCGCGATAGGCGAGTTCGTGAAGAAGCAATCCGAAGCTCCGCCGTTCGTCGGCACGGTCACTATAGACGGAAAGCAGGTGGCTACGTTCAATAGCAATAAAATCCTCTCGCTCACGGGCATAGAGGGAGACAAACCCATAGTCATAAATATGGACGAAGAGTACAAGGACGGGAGCGCGTTCTTCACCGTTCTCACGAGCGGAACGCCGACGCCCAAGGGCTTTAAGCCCGTCGAGGAAGGGCTCTCGGTTCTGAGGGAGTTCTTAACGAGAGACGGCGCTCCCATAGACCCGGCGACTATCGCGCAGGGCGACCTCATAGTCGTACGGACGAAGATACAGAGCGGCGCCGGCCCGCTTGAAAACGTGGTCATAGAGAACCTCCTCCCGTCGGGATTCGAGGTCGAGAACCCGCGCCTTAAAACGACCGAGACCCTGAAGTGGGCGACTGGCAACACGACCGAGCCCGAGTACATGGATATAAGGGACGACAGGATACTCATATTTACCGACCTGCCCGATGCGAAGTGGTATAACTTCTACGCACTCCTTCGCGTAGTGAATCCCGGGACGTTCGCCGTCCCGCCCGTACAGGCCGAGGCCATGTACTCGCCCAACATAAGATTCACCGGAAAGCTCGGCGAGCCCTTCGAGGTGAAGCTCAAGCAGTGACGGACGTGAAGGCATGACGCGGAAAGGAAATAAAATGAGCCGATATTTTAAGTGGACGGCAGGAGCCTGCGCGGCCGTTTTGATACTCATGGCAGACGTGTTCCTCCTGTTCCTTGCGGCTGACTATCTCTTCCCCTTTCCCGAGGCGTCGGTACACAGAAAGACCGCCTCCGTCATATCGGACAGCCAGGGAAGGCCGCTCAGGTTCTTCCTGCCCGAGGACAACAGGTGGCGGTTCCAGGCAAGGCTCGAAGACATATCGCCCGAGCTCGTAGAGGCTGTAATAGCCTCCGAGGACAGGTGGTTCCACCACCACCCTGGCGTGAACCCGTTCGCCTTCGCCCGCGCGTTCTACGTGAACCTAAGGGCCGGCAGGGTTGTCTCCGGAGCCTCCACGATACCGATGCAGATAGCGCGAATGGCCGAGCCCAAGAGCCGGAACGTTACGTCGAAGGTAAAAGAGGCCTTCCGCGCGTTCCAGCTCAAATGGCGCTACGAGGACGACGAGCTACTCGAAATATATCTCAATATCGCGCCCTACGGCGGCAACATAGAAGGCGTCGCGGCCGCTTCATATTTTTATTTCGGAAAGTCTCCACGCGTTCTGTCGCCCGCCGAGATAGCGCTCCTGACGGCGCTCCCGCGATCGCCCGTCGCGTACGACCCGACGCGTAATCCCGGGGCAGCGCTCCGTGAGAGGAACAAGGTCCTCCGTCAGCTCGCCGGAAGCGGCGTGTTCACGCAAGATGACGCGGCGAGATACGCGAAGGAGCCCGTGCCCGAAAAGAAAAGGCTCCAGCCGTTCTCGGCTCCCCATTTCTCGGAGTACGTCTATCAAAAGGTCTCGCGTGGCGAGAGCGCGCAAACGACCCTCGACTCTTCGATACAGCGGATAGCGACCGAGATAGCCGCACGGCACATAGACAACCTCAAACGGGACGGCATAGAAAACCTCGCTATAGTCGTCATAGATAACGAGACCAGGAGCCTTAAGGCTCTCGTCGGCTCGGCGGATTATTTCGATAAGAAAAGCTCGGGGCAGGTTAACCTCGCACTGGCCCGCCGCTCCCCTGGCTCGGCCTTAAAGCCGTTCCTCTACGCGAAGGCGATAGACGAGGGCATGGTAATACCCGACACATACGTACTAGACGTGCCCACGGATTACTCAGGCTACGTCGCCGAGAACTACGACGGCACATACCGCGGGCAGATAACGCTGAGATACGCACTCATACTGTCGCTTAACGCCCCTGCCGTTAGGCTCCTCGCTCAGGTCGGCCTGAGGGATTTCCACGAGCTTCTCCTGAAAGGGGGACTCACGACCCTCGACAGACCTTCCGGCAAGTACGGCCTTCCGCTCATACTCGGCTCGGGCGAGGTTACGCTCCTCGATCTCACGAACCTCTACGCCACTCTCGCCTCTGGAGGCGTGCACCGCCCGCTCAAGGTGATAGAGGACGGCGAGCGAAACTACGACGAAACGAGGCTCTTCTCGCGCGAAGCCGCCTTCCTCACCACGGACGCCCTCACCGAGCTCAAGCGTCCGGACATGTCCTCGAACACATGGGTGCTTACGAGGGACGTTCCAGAGGTCGCCTGGAAGACGGGCACGTCATACGGGCACAGGGATGCATGGTCGCTCGGTTATTCGACCCGCTACACGATAGGCGTGTGGGTCGGCAATCCCGGCGGCAGGGGGCAGAAGGGCATTTCCGGCGGCGGTCACGCGGCGCCCATACTCTTCGACCTCTTCCGGGGAATCGAGGGGAACGGCGCGCGGATAGCCATGCCCGACGGGCTCAACCTCGGGACGATTGAAGTCTGCCGGTCGAGCCACATGCTGCCGACTGCCTACTGCGGGCAGAGGGATAAGGTGACATACCTAAAGGGCGTCTCGCGTATACCGAGGGACACCTACTCGAAAAGGGTTTTCGTCGATAGTGAGACCGGCGAGCTCTTACTCGGGCAGTGCATAGGCGAGCGCCCGCACGAGGCGCGGACAGTGACGACCTATCCGGCGGAGCTGGTGGCGTGGCGGATGGCCGAGGGGAAGTCCGTCGAGACGATGCCTCCTCTGAGCCCGTTGTGTAAGGACGTGCCCTCCGAGAGCCCGCCGAGGATCGTATCGCCCGACAGAACCACCCCTTACCGCGTCCTCAACGGCATGCCCTCCGAATACCAGAGGGTCGAGCTAATAGCTAGGGTGACCGAAGAGGTGGACATGCTCTACTGGTACCAGGACGGGAAGCTGATAGCGTCCTCGAAACCCTATAAACGCGTATTCATACCGCTCGAAGCCGGCACGCACGACCTAGTTGTCGTGGATTCGTCCGGCAGGTCCGACAGCGTAAGATACAGGGTCGAAAAAACAGATAACGTCGAAGTTGTCGGAAGGTAAGCAGTGCACCGGCCGATTAAAATTCGGACTACGGTCCTCTATTTCATCTCCCTCGCTATATTTGCATCGGCCGTTTTTCTTTTTCTTCCCCGATACTCACGCGCTCAGAATCCCGACCCCTCGATCGAATTTCAAATTGCGGGAAAGACAGTCGGCGCGTTCACGCTTTCAGAGCTTAAATCGAAGCTCGAGCCCCGGCGCATCGAGATCTTCGACATCGAATATGAAAAGACAAAGAGGTACGAGGGCTTCGCTCTCGGGGACGTCCTTCGACTCGGCTTCGGCGAAAAGCTCAAGAGCCCTGAATATACCGACCTAGCCTTTACCGCGCTCGACGGTTATAACGCAGTCGCCACTTTGTCCAAAGTCTCCGAGCCGGGCGGTTACATAGTTTATGCGGACCTCGACTCCGGGAAGTTCGAGCCGGTCGGCAGAATGGGCGCCGACCCGGGGCCGTTTTATGTCGTCTGGACCGGAAAGGAGCAGACCCCTGTTAACGAGTACCCCTGGCCCTGGCAGATAGCCGCCGTGAATCTCATGCGCTTTCAGGACCAGTATCCACTCGTATTCCCGAAGGGGGCCGCCTCGGACTCCCCCGCATACAAGGGCTTCGAGCTTTTCAAGGCAAGATGCGTAAGGTGTCATTCCATGAACGGGCAGGGCGGCAAGGTCGGCCCCGATCTCAACGCCCCTAAAAGCATCGTCGAGTACCGCTCTGCTCATATGATAAAGGAGTTTATAAAACACCCCTCGAAGTACCGCTACACGCACATGCCCGACCACCCGGACCTGACCGAAAGCGATCTCGACGACCTCCTTGCCTATTTTCGTTATATGAAGGAAATCAGGGAGTAAAACCCTACGGTACTCCGATAATTATACATTTCCTGTGTTTTGGAAGTATGACGATAGTGAGCTGATGGATTGCAAAAGAATACTGCACATATTATTCGGTCCTTGAAGTAATTAGAGTTACTGTGATTCAATTATTTCGATTAATTGTCTAACCTCCTGCTTTAAATCCTGGTTATTAGTTTTTTCCAAAATGATCTGGAAATCTGTTAACGCCAAATCCTTCAATCCTTGATTCAGATATGAAATACCCCGTTTATGGTACGTTACGTCGTCTTTGTCGCCGAGATTAATTGCATTAGTAAAATTGTCAGAGGCGCTTATATAATCTTCCATAGAATAGAATAAATTCCCACGATTATAATATGCTTCTGAGAAGTATGGGTCAATCTCAATAGCTCTATTGTAATCGGAGAGCGCAAGTTCGTAATTATGTAATGCGAAGTATGTATTACCTCGGCTATTGAAAACACTTGCGTTGTTAGGATTGTATTCAATTACTCTGTTGTAGTCTTGGATAGCTAGTTCATACTTTTGTTGTTTATCATAGTTAATTCCTCTATCTATTAAAGCAGTCTCGCGGTTTCTTTTTGCTGCCCAGTTGTCAGGTTGTAGCTCGATAGCTTTATTAAAGTCCAGTAACGCAGCATCAAAGTCCCCTTTAAGGGCATACGCTTTACCACGACTATTAAATGCTTCAGAGTAATATGGATCAATCTCGATTGATTTTGTGTAATTTGTAATTGCGGAATCTAAATCATTTTTGAAAAGATAAGCCTCGCCGCGATTATAGTATGCTTTTGAATCCTTTGGGTTTATATCCAGCGCCTTACTGAGATTTGCAATAGCTTTGTCCAAATCGTTGTTGTAAAAACCCGGAGCCAGTTCATTTCTGTTAAGATGTGCAATCCCACGATAATAGTATGCCGTCGAATCATTTGGGTTTATCGCTACAGCTGAATCGAAGTCCGCGATAGCATGTTCAAAGTCCCCGTTGTTTAAATATGCATTGCCACGTTCGCGGTATATCTCTGCATTGTCTGGGTTAATTTTTATGGCTTCATTAAAATCGGAGATGGCGGAATCCATATCATCTTTGTTAAAGTAAGCACGTCCACGATTGTGGTAGGCTATCGGGTCATTGGGTTTTAATTCTATAACTCTACTCATATCGGTAATTGCTGCATCCAGGTTGTAGTTCTTAAGATATACAGCTCCACGATTATTATATGCCTCTGAATAATGTGGGTTTATTTGAATAGCTTTATTATAGTCTGCAATAGCTGATTCTAGTTCGTTCCTGTAAAGATATGTATTTCCACGGTTGTAATATGCTTCTGCGTTATTTGGGTCAATTTCTATAGCTTTATTAAAATCAGAGATAGCTAAGTCTGGAGCGTTATTTTTAAGATGTGCGCTACCTCGATTGTTATAAGCTATGACGAAACCTGGTTTTAACTGGATAGCCATGTCAAAATCTGATATAGCAGAATCGAAATCATTCTTTTGTAAAAATGCTATTGCACGATTATTGTATGCAGCAAAAAAGCCCGGGCCTAACTCAATAGCCTTGTTGTAGTCTTCTATGGAGGCTTCTAAATTATTATTCTCACTATATGCTAAGCCACGGTTGTAGTAAAAGATAGGCTTGTTTGGCTCTATCTCAATTGCCCTACTGAAATCCGAAATTGCATAATGAAAATCACATTTATGGGCGTAGGCAATTCCTCTATTGTAGTAGTATAAAGCATCCCCATTTGGATTTATTTCGATTGCTTTACTATAGTCAGAAATCGCAAGGTCAATTCTGTTCTGTAGAAAATATGCGTTGCCTCTGTTTAGGTATGCTGTGGCTGAACGTGGATTAATTTCTATAGCTGTGTTGAAATCCGACATGCAAAGCTCAATTTCCCCACAAACACAGTAGGCTGTTCCTCTGTTAATATAAATTTCTGCAGGATCAATCATTCTGGCTGGAATATTCTTTAAATTGATAGCGTCAGTAAATAGTTCGACGGATTTCTTAAAATCTCCCACTTCATTTCTTGCAAGGCCAAGTGTGAAAAGCACTAAATATGTCATCTCATCGGAAAGTTGTTCTTGAATAGTGAAATTCCTGAGTTGTGCAACTTCAACTTTGTGAATAGTAGTTTCTGTTTTTAGTTCAAGAAAATACGGTTTATTTAGAACCTCAAAATGTACAATTAACTGTACATTTTCTTCATTAACGGAGTATTCACCCCAAAGTACGATGCTTGCTCTTCTGTCCTTACCTATTTTCTTGGCGTAATCGTTTTCATTTTCATATGTTATAGATTCGTTTAATAGCTCGATTTTTATATCCGGGTATTTCTTAATTGCTCTTTCTAATTGATCTTTAATGTTGCCAGTAACTCTGTATTTTTTCTTTTCAGGTCCGTCAAAATCGGCTATCAGAATTATTACTTTATCGGAAGGTGGATAGTAGTAATAGCTTGATCCAAGGTAAATACTACCGATGATTAATGGAGAAAAAATACCAATAAACGATATAAGACTTACCCAACGAGGATAGTTATTTCTTTTGTCATAAAAGAACAGAGAACCTAAAAACACTATGCTGGTTACAACGCATAATAGAACCTTTTGTATAGAAGGTGGTAGGTCAATTATAATTCTTGTTAGCTGAAAAATATTAGGGATGCCAAAAAGATCAAACGCACCACTTAACAAACCACAAATGACCAATATACTTATGAGCCATGTCTTCTTAGATATTTCTTTCATATACTAACCTGGTTTATGTATTTTGCAGGATATTTTGGTTTCTTGAAAGGGGCGGGTTACAAGACTTTATAGTGGTAATGCTCTAGATGCTTCCAACTGGTATTTTAACTTGAGTATCTGTTTATCTGACTCTAACGATTTCTTAATACCTTACTCAGCTCTTTTTCAAAGTTGTGCTAATGTAGCTTGTCCTAGCATTATCTCTTATTTGGTTATCCGTGCGAAATTCCGTAACTTGGGTAAATTGTATATTTATTCCTGCACGCCCCGCAGAGGAAGATATAGATGGAAGATATACAGACACTTCGCCGTATTCTGGCCGAGAGCAAGACCATAGCCGTGGTGGGGCTCTCGGACAAGTGGCACAGGCCCAGCAACTTCGCAGCGAAATATCTCAAAGAGCACGGGTATAAAATAATCCCGGTCAACCCCGGAAAGGAGGAGATCCTCGGGGAGAAATGCTATCCGAGCATTCTCGAAATACCGGAGAAGGTGGACGTCGTGGACATATTCAGAAAACCAGCGGACGTTCCGCCCATAGTGGAAGAGGCCATAGAGATAGGCGCCAAGGTCATATGGATGCAGATTGGGGTTATAAACGAAGAGGCAGCAAAGAGGGCGAGGGAAGCGGGACTCGAAGTCGTCATGAACCGCTGCATGAAGATAGAGCACGCCCGGCTTTTCGGCGGGATTAACTTCGTCGGTGTGAATAGGGGGCTTATCTCTTCCAAGAGGTCCAGGTGGGTACCGTACTAAAACCGCCGGGGGGATACCTGCAAAGCCCGGTTAACATTAAAATTAAGGGACATCCGACAAACTCTAAAAGGGTTTAAGCGACAATATCATAAAATCATTCTTCGGAGGTATGGATATGGCTGACAGAAAATTCGGATTCGAAACACTCTGCATACACGCGGGACAACTCCCGGACCCTGCTACGGGATCGCGCGCTGTTCCACTATATCAGACTACGGCATACGTATTCGACAGCCCGGAACACGCGGCTTCGCTTTTTAACCTTCAAACTTTCGGCAACATCTACACCCGCATCATGAATCCGACGACGGCCGTATTCGAAGAGAGAATGGCGGCGCTAGAAGGCGGGAGGGCTGCTCTCGCGGTTTCGTCCGGTATGGCTGCGCAGATGGTTGCAATTATGACCATACTGAGAACTGGCGATGAGATCGTATCGTCTAGCGCTCTATACGGCGGAACTTACACGCAGCTGGACGTCAATTTCAGGGACCTCGGCATAAACACTGTCTTTGTCGATCCCGACGAGCCCGAGAATTTCGGAAAGGCGATAACGAAAAAGACGAAGGCGATATACGCCGAGGGGATAGGAAACCCGCTCGGAAACGTGCTCGACATAGAAGCCGTTTCGGCCATTGCGCACGACGCAGGTCTGCCGCTCATAGTAGACAATACGTTCGCAACGCCGTTCCTTTGTAAGCCGATCGAGTTCGGCGCCGACGTCGTGGTCCATTCGGCGACGAAGTTCATTTGCGGCCACGGCACATCCATAGGCGGCGTGCTCGTCGAATCGGGCAAGTTCCCCTGGGACAACGGCAACTTCTCCTCGATGGTGGATCCGTCCAGGGGCTATCACGGGGTGAGGTTCTACGAGACGTTCGGCGACTTCGCGTTTACGATGAAAGCGCGCTGCGACGTGCTTAGGACCATGGGCCCTGCGCTCAGCCCGTTTAACTCTTTTCTCTTTCTACAGGGCCTCGAAACACTGAACCTCAGGATGGAAAGGCATTGCCAGAACGCACTCGCCGTCGCGGAGTTTTTGAAGAACCATCCGTCCATCGCATGGGTCAAATATTCCGGCCTTCCGGACAGCCCGTATCACAGCCTTTCGAAGAAATACCTGCCAAAGGGCCCGGGCTCGATATTCACGTTCGGGATCAAGGGCGGAAAGGAAGCGGGCGCCAGGTTCATTGAGAGCCTCGAGTTTCTGAGCCACCTGGCAAACGTCGGGGATGCGAAGACGCTCATAATACATCCGGCTTCGACGACACACCGCCAGCTCGACGAGGAAGACCAGCTCAGGGCGGGCGTAACCCCCGAGATGGTGCGTATCTCCGTCGGGCTCGAAACCGTGGACGATATAATATGGGATATCGAGCAGGCGCTCGAAAAATCCGGGAAGGCATAATGAACCAGAGGGCGTTTGGAGAATCCCCTGTAGTAATAATAGACGAAGGCTCGGTCGGCATCGTCAAGACGAAATATTTCACGTTCGCACAAGGGCCGGATGCGTTTCGTCTCGAAAACGGCCTTACACTCGGGCCGGTCACTGTCGCCTACGAAACCTATGGGGAGCTCAACGAAAACGCCGACAACGTCATAGTGATTGAGCACGCGCTCACCGCGAGCGCCCACGCCGCCGGGAGGCACACCCCCGAGGATAAAGTCCCCGGGTGGTGGGACGTCATGATAGGGCCCGGAAAGGCGTTCGACACGGAAAAATATTTCGTCGTTTGCTCGAATATTCTCGGAGGCTGTTATGGAACGACCGGCCCTTCGTCCGTAAACCCGGCGACGGGGAAACGCTACGCATTCGAATTCCCCGTGATTACGATAAAGGATATGGTGCGTGTCCAGAAGGCCCTTCTGGACAGCCTCGGTGTAAGGCGAATAAAGGCTGTCGCCGGGGGCTCCATGGGGGGGATGCAGGCACTTGAGTGGTCGCTCTCTTATCCCGACATGGTGGATTCGGTGGTGCTCGTGGCCTCGGGGGCCGTTTCGAACCCGCAGTCAATCGCCATACACAAGGTCGGCATACGCGCGATAATGGACGACCCCGACTGGAAGGGCGGCGACTATTACGGCGGTAATCCCCCCGCCAAGGGCCTCGCGATAGCGCGTATGATCGGGCACATAACCTATCTCAGCCACAACTGGCTCTGGCAGAAGTTCGGGAGGAACCATCCCGACCCCGAGTCGATGAAGCTCAGGCTCGACAGCAACTTCGACATAGAGGACTATCTCGAATACCAGGGGATGAAATTCGTCGAAAGATTCGACGCCAACAGCTATATATATATAATGCGCGCTATAGACATCTACGACGCAGCCGAGGGATACGCCAGCCTCACGGAGTCATTTTCCAGGATGAAGTGCAAGAAGGCCCTCGTTGCATCCTTCACATCGGACTGGCTTTTCCCTCCCTACCAGTCGCGCGAGGTGGTTGACGCCATCCGCGAAAATAAAGTGCTGTGCGACTATCACGAAATAGACTCTCCATACGGACACGATTCGTTCCTCCTCGAATACAGAACACTGACAGAATCGATAAAAGAATTCCTGAGCTCGTTTTGAATATGCACGGACGCAGGGGCCGTAAATGAAAATAGGTATAGCGCTCGGAGGCGGAGGGGCCAAGGGATACGCCCACATCGGGGTGCTCGGGGCTTTTTCCGAAGCCGGCATAGAATTCGACGTGGTTTCGGGGACCAGCATAGGCGCCCTGGTCGGCGCTGTCTATGCGGCGGGGAAACTTTCGCGCCTCGAGGACGTTTCACTCAAATACGGCTTCAAGGACCTTCCTTTCCTTCTCGGCCCTACGTGGCCGGCGCGCGGGCTCTTCTCGGGAAACTACGTCGAGAGGCTACTCGGCGAGATAGTCGGCATCGAGAACATAGAGGACCTAGGGAAGCCGTTCGCGGCCGTCGCCGTGGACGTCGGCAGAGCCGAGACCGTAACCTTCACGAGCGGCAGCCTCCGTACCGCCGTCCACGCCAGTATGGCCATCCCCGGTCTCTTCACGCCGGTCCCGCACGGGGATACGCTTCTCGTTGACGGAGGCGTTCTCGAGCCGGTCCCTGTGAAGGTGCTTAAGACACTCGGCGCGGATATTATCGTTGCAGTGGATCTGCTGAGCAACTTTTCCGAGGACTGCGTAATGGCGGACTTTTCTCTCGTGGATATAGTTCAGAGGAGCTCTATCATAGCCCAGAGAAGGCTTACGGAATACAGCTTCATGGAATGCCCGCCGGACGTCGTCGTGTCCCCGTGTCTCCTCGGAGTGAAGGTGCTCGATTTCCACAGGGGCCGCTCGATAATCGAGATCGGGAGGGAAGCGGCCCAAAGCGCCGTTCCCGAGCTGAAGCGGCTGATATACGAAATCGACAAGCGGAGCGCGGACCGCCCCGCCTGAGAATTCGGGTTTTATTCCCCCTGGCTTTCGAGGAACTTTTCGGCGTCGATTGCGGCCATACATCCCGAGCCTGCGGCTGTTATGGCCTGGCGGTATTTGTTGTCGCGGACGTCGCCCGCGGCGAAGACTCCCGGCACGTTGGTTTCGGTCGAGCCTTCTTTGGTTATGAGATACCCGACCTCATCCATGTCGAGCTTGCCCTCGAATATAGACGTGTTGGGTGTATGCCCGATGGCAATGAATATGCCGTCTATATCTTTTCTGGTGGTCTCTCCTGTTTTAGTGTCCCTGAGAACGACACCCTTTACGCCACTCTCCACGTCTCCGAGAATCTCCTCGATCTCGGCGTTCCAGATGAAATCCACCTTGGGATTTTTAAAAGCCCTGTCCTGCATTATTTTCGAGGCCCTCAGCTGGTCCCTTCTGTGTATGATGTTCACCTTGGAGGCGAACTTCGTAAGGAACGTCCCTTCCTCGACGGCGCTGTCTCCGCCGCCGACTACTATTATTTCCTTGTCCCTGTAGAAAAACCCGTCGCAGGTGGCGCACGTCGATACGCCCCTTCCGAGGAGGAGCTTTTCGGACGCTATGCCGAGCATCTTTGCGGACGCCCCCGAGGCGATTATGAACGTCTCCGCCTCGAACGTCATGTCCCCTGACACTACCTTGAAAGGCCTTTCGCTGAAATCGACGGAGTCGATTCTCTCACGAAGGCACGTAGCGCCAAACCTCTCGGCCTGCTGCCTCATGGCGTTCATGAGCGCCGGGCCCTGTATGCCCTCGGGAAACCCCGGGAAGTTCTCGACGTCGGTCGTGAGCGTGAGCTGCCCCCCGGCTTCGAGCCCCTCGAAAACGAGCGGCTCGAGGTTGGCCCTTGCGGTATATATCGCGGCCGTCAGCCCGGCAGGGCCGGAGCCCATTATTACTACCTTCTGTTTTTTTGTAAGAGTGCTCTTGTCTATCATCCGTTACCTCGCTTTTCGTCATTTCGGACTCAGCTTTATACTACATTTCGAAGGCGGTTTTTCAAGTACGAAAACCGGCTCCGTATACCGACGTTCAGGATTAGATAACTGAAACCGCGCTATGGATTCAACTCTACCTTGGAGAGTAAAGGCCGTTTCGGCAAACCGCGCCCTCTGGTTATACTAAACAGTACGGAGAGATCGCGATGGAAAGTAAAGAGACATTAAGCGAAGCGGGCGACGCCCCAGTAAATACTGGCGACAATACTGCTATGATGCCGGAGGAGTATGGCGGCTGGCTTGGGGAATACGAGGCCGTAAGGAAAAAAGCAGGTTTACTCGACCTCTCCGCGAGGGGAAAGCTTCGCCTTGCCGGAAAGGAGCACCTCAAGTTTCTCCAGGGCATGCTGACGAACGACGTCATGAAGCTCGCTGACGGCGACGGTGCATATGCCGCCGTTCTTACAGTCAAGGGAAGGATGCTCTCCGACATGCGCGTTTATAAAGAGCTGGATTCTGTCCTGCTCGATCTCGAGCCGGGACTTAACGTGAAGGTTAAGGACCTCTTACTCAAATACAGGCTCTCTTACAAGGCTACAGTGGACGACGTTACGGATGAGCTATCCCTCTTTTCCGTTCAGGGGCCGGAATCAACGAATGTTCTCAGAGCCGCGGGCATAACCATTCCAGAGCTAAAAGAGCACGGGCATTTTAAAGCCGCCATTTTCGGAATGGAATTTATTTGCGCCTCTGTCGACAGGACGGGCGAAGTGGGCTTCGACCTGTACGTTCCCGCCGGCGGCGCTGAAGAAGTGTGGAATTATCTTCTCGAAAAGGGAAAGAGCTTCGGCCTGGAGCCCGTCGGTTCCAGGGCGCTCGGAATCCTCCGCGTAGAAGCAGGCATTCCAATCTACGGAAGGGATATGGACGAGGATACGATACCTATCGAGGCCGGCATATGGAACGCGCTCAGCTTCGAGAAGGGATGCTACATCGGGCAGGAGGTCGTGGCCCGAATAAAGTGGCGTGGTCACGTGAACAGGCACCTCTCCGGCATTGTCATGGAAGAGGGCTTTACCCCTTCGGCGGGCGCCGAAATCTTCGCCGGGGAAAAGAAAATAGGCACGATCACTAGCCCGGCCTTTTCGCCTGCCCTCGGGCGCAGCATTGCGCTCGGATATCTAAGACGGGAATTTGTCGAGCCCGGAACGGAAGTGGATATTTCGTCTCCAGAAGGCACAAAGGGGAAAGGCACCGTTAAGCCGCTCCCGTTTGTTCGATCCGGCCCGGCGAATTAAGAAAAATCGCCTTTTTATCTAAATTAACCCCCTATAATCCTTGATTTTATCTCCCCCTCTATTATAGTATCAGTTTAGGTTATTTTTGTATTTTCAGATACTTAAGGCTGGGCATTGAGTATCTTTTCTAAATCTCCAGTAACATTTTACTAATTTCTATTTTATAATTAGGGCAGGAGGCGATGGGACATGATATTTGATACGATTCTGGGGTGGTTCTCTAACGATTTGGCGGTTGATCTCGGCACCGCGAACACGCTCGTATATGTAAGGGGTAAGGGTATTGTAGCCAACGAGCCGTCCGTTGTGGCGGTGCAGGAAGACTCCAGGGGAATAAAAAAGATACTGGCAGTAGGGCGCGAAGCGAAGAACATGGTCGGTAAGACGCCGGGCTCAATCAAGGCCATAAGGCCGCTTAAGGACGGCGTAATCGCGGACTTCGACGTTGCTCAGAAAATGCTTGAATATTTCATCCGTAAAACCCACAACAACAGGAAAAGCTTCGTACGGCCGAGGATTATTGTCTCCGTACCCATAGGAATCACCGAGGTCGAGAAAAGAGCGGTCAGGGAGTCTGCCGAAGCCGCCGGGGCAAGGGAAGTTTATCTCATCGAAGAGACGATGTCGGCTGCTATAGGGGCGGGCATGCCTGTCACTGAGCCCACGGGTAACATGGTTGTCGATATCGGCGGCGGCACGACGAGCGTTGCGGTCATATCGCTTGCGGGCATAGTCGTCAGCAAGTCAATTAAAGTAGGCGGCGACAAGCTCGACGAGGCAATACTCCAGTATGTGAAACGTAACTACAACATGCTTATCGGTGAAAGGACGGCAGAGGACGTAAAGAAAAAGCTCGGCAAGGTTCTCGGTAACGGCGAGATAGGCTCGATGAATGTGAAGGGCAGGGACCTCCGCGCCGGCATCCCGCGCACTATCGAGATAACGTCCGAAGAGGTAAAGGAAGCGCTGACGGAGCCCGTGAGCTTTATTGTCGAGGGCATAAAGCAGACACTCGAAAGGACGCCGCCAGAGCTTGCGGCGGATATCGTCGACAGTGGAATCATGCTCACCGGTGGCGGTGCGCTGCTCGGTAATCTCGACCAGCTCATAAAAGAGGAGACCGGTCTTCCGGTATCCCGCGCCGAGGACCCGCTGACATGCGTCGTCTACGGGTCGGGCAAGGCGCTCGACGAGCTCGACCTCCTTCGGGAAGTCAGCATCAGCTATTCGTAAAGCGCGGCACAGCCGCGAGGCCAAGAGACTTCAGTTGTTAGCGTATACAAATGGGCTTTCTGAAACGCCGCACAATTTTCATTGTCATAGTTCTACTACTCATAGCGATACAGCTGTTCTCTCTGAGCCTCGAAAAACGGGAAAAGCAGACCCCTGCCGCGAGATTCGTGCTGACGCTCACCTACTATCCGCAAAAGTTCGTATCCTCCATTGCGGGCGTTATGTCCGGAGTCTGGAACGATTACATTCACCTCGTTAATTTAAGGGAAGAGAACGTAAGGCTCAAGGAAGAGATCAGCCGTCTCCGCCGCGAGAAGTTCGAGCTCGCCGAAGCAGGTATCCAGAACGCCCGGCTTAGAAAGCTCCTAGAGTTCAGGGATGAGAGCTCCTATCCCGCCGTGCCGGCCAACGTCATCGGCGCGAGCCCGTCGATACTCCGCTCGCAGGTGATAATCGTGGACAAGGGCACAAGGGACGGCGTGACCGAGGGCATGCCGGTCGCGTCATTCGACGGCGTCGTCGGAAGGATACTCCTTGCCGGTGACAGGAGCTCAGAAGTTCTCCTGATCACGGACCCCGTAAGCGCCGTGGACGCCTACATACACAGGACGCGAGCACGAGGGATAGTTAAGGGCACGGGGGCCGGGTGCGAGATGGACTATATAGAAAAGAAATCGGACGTGAGCGAAGGGGACAAGGTGATATCGTCGGGGAAGGACGGCTTTTTCCCGAAGGGAGTCGTAATCGGGACGGTTACGAGTATCGGATCCAAGGGCAGCTTCATCAATGCCGAAATCTCACCGCATGTACATCTGAACTCGCTCGAAGAGGTGCTGATAATTCAAAAACCAGTAAACAGCCTGGTGCTAAATGAGTAGCGCTCTTCTGATCCCGTTTCTCGCCGTGGTGTCGCTCGTGCTGATAACGCTTCAGACGACGGTGCTGTCCCCAAGCAGCGGGCATATCTATCCCGACCTCAACCTCATATTTATTGTATTTCTCGCAATATATTCCGAAGTAAGGGGCAGTTTTCTGATAGCTGCGGGAAACGGCTATCTCATGGATGTGCTTTCGGGGAACCTCCCCGGGACGTTTACGCTTTCGCGCCTGAGCGCGTACATCCTGGTAAAGTCGAGCTCGAGCCACGTATACCTCAAAAAATATCTGGTTCAGGGGCTCGTCATATTCGGAAGCACTGTTTTTACGTGGCTGTTCATAATGACTATAATAGTAATCAGGGGAGAGTCCGGATTAAGGCTGCCGCTCGGCGAGATACTGCTCCGGGGAGTGGTGAACACCGCCGTCGGGGTGCCTATCTTCTGGGCGGCTGGAAAGGCATATGCAAGACTTCAAAGGTAAGCTCGTCATATCGACGATAATCCTTTGCGTGGCGTTTGTTGCGCTCGTCTCGAGGCTCTGGTTCCTCCAGGTCATAAAGGGCGACGAGTTCGAGAGCTTCTCTGTCGGCAACAGGGTCAGGATCGAAAGGGTCCCCGCCCCAAGGGGGAGGGTGCTCGACCGCTACGGCCGCGAGCTCGTCGTGAACCGGCCGTCGTTCGATATTTCCGTCCTCCCGAAGGACGTCGAGGATATACAGGCCCTTAGCGATAATTTATCTCTCATACTCGACCTCGAAAGCCCGAAGGTAAGGGAGAAGATTCTCCAGGCTACGAGGAAGAACAGGTTCAAGGCCGTCACCATTGCGCAGGACATTAACCGCGACCAGCTCGCCGTTATAGAGGCGCGCAGAAGCTCGCTTCCCGGGCTCATGATCGAAGTTAATAATCTGCGCCAGTATCCCCACGGCGTCCTGGGCGCATCTTTCCTCGGTTACATAGGGAAGGTGAGCGAAGATGAGCTTAACGCAAACCCCGAGCTCAACTGGAATGGCCTCGTCGGAAAGACCGGTGTCGAAAAAACCTGGGAGGATGCCCTCAGGGGAGAGGACGGTTTCGTCCAGAAGGTGACGGACGCCCTAGGAAGGGAAGTGCACTCTGACCTCTTCAGAAAGGACCTCGTCAACAAGAACAGCGTCCCTGGAAAAGACGTCATCCTGTCGATAGACATGGACCTCCAAACGGCTGCCGAGGAGGCGCTCGGTGAGGAGTTCGGCGCGATAGTCGTTATCGACGTAAGGAACGGCGACGTGCTGGCGATGGCCAGCAGGCCGACGTTCGACCCCGCGGATTTCGTCAAGGGAATCGACGCCAAGAAATGGGCCGAGCTCCTTAACGACAAAAACTATCCGCTCGTAAGCAGGGCGACGCAGGGTCTTTACGCTCCTGGCTCCGTATTCAAGATGGTCCCGCTCGCTGCGGCTATGACCGAAGGGGTTATCGATCCCGACATGAGATTCAACTGCCCCGGCTCCTACAGGCTCGGCACGCATACGTACAGGTGCTGGAAGAGGGGAGGGCACGGATCGATGAACATGAGGCAGGCGCTCGTTCACTCCTGCGACGTATATTTCTACAAACTGGCTGAAAGACTCGGAATCGATAAATTCTCGAAGTACATGACCGCGTTCGGATTCGGCCAGCCTACGGGCATAGGAATAGAGGAAAGGGTCGGGGTCGCTCCCAGCAGGGAATGGAAGCTCGAAAGATTCAAGAAGCCCTGGTATAAGGGCGAGACCATCGTTTCCGCGATCGGGCAGGGGTATGTTAGCGCGACCCCTCTCCAGGTGGCCATGATGACGGCGGCCATAGCAAACGGAGGGACGCTATTCACGCCCAGGCTCGTAATAAAGGAAGTCGCCTTCAGCGGGGAAACCACGGTCAACACCGTCCCGCCGCACGGGCATATTCCGGTTGAAGACAGCACACTGGTCCTTATAAGGGAGGCCATGGTCGGGGTCGTGAACGACCCGGGCGGAACCGGAAAGGGCGCCCGTCTCAAGGATATTGAAGTCGCGGGCAAGACCGGTACGGCGCAGGTGATTTCGCTCGGTTCGCAGACGGATGCGAAAAAACACATGGACCATGCGTGGTTCACATCTTTTGCCCCGGCGGACAAGCCCGAGATAGCCGTTTCCGTTGTCGTCGAGCACGGCGGCAAGGGCGGCTCGGTTGCGGCGCCGCTGGCCAAGAAGATCCTGGAATATTATTTTGACCTCAAGAAGGAGAGAGACGCCGATGATAATGTTTGACAGGCGGCTCCTCTACAGCTTCGGATGGTCGCTCTTCTTCATGACCATCGCCTTCGCGGCGCTGGCGCTCCTCAATCTTTACAGCGCTTCGTATCAAACCGGCCTCGTATACTTCAAGAAGCAGGCTATATGGCTTTCTATCGGCGTAGTGGTAATGGTCCTCGTCTCTTTTATAAACAACAAGCTCATAAAGAGATACTCCCTTCACATCTATGCCGTATCGATATTCCTTCTGATATTCGTGCTCATCTTTGGGAAGGAAGTGGCGGGGTCCAAGAGCTGGATAATGCTGGGACCATTCGCAAGCATCCAGCCGTCGGAGCTCGCTAAGATACCCGTCGTGCTTGCACTCGCAAGGTTCTACGACAGCGACTACGAGGGCTTTCCATACGGCCTTCTCGATCTCGTAAAGCCCGCGCTCCTGGTCGCGCTGCCTCTCGTCCTGGTTATGCTTCAGCCCGACCTCGGCACGGGGCTCCTCATAATACTCATCTCGGGCAGCATGATCCTCTTCATGGGGGTCAAGAAAATTACGCTCGCGATTATACTCGCCGTCGTCGTCGGGTTCTCCTATCCCGCGTGGCACTACTTCATGAAGCCGTATCAGAAGAGCCGAATCATGACGTTTCTCGATCCGGCTCGCGACCCGCTTAACTCGGGCTATAACGCCATACAGTCCCAGATAGCCGTCGGCTCGGGCAAGTTCACCGGGAAAGGGTTCATGGCGGGCTCGCAGTCCCAGCTGAGGTTCATCCCGGCCCAGCAAACGGACTTCGCGTTTTCGGTTCTCGCCGAGGAGTGGGGTTTTGTCGGAGGCTTCTTCGCGCTCCTTCTCTATTTCATGATAATCCTCTGGATACTCGATACGGCCAGCCGATCTAAAGACACATACTCGATCCTGGTTTGCTACGGCATCGCTGCTATGTTCTTCTGGCATGCCGTAGTGAACGTCGGCATGGTTATAGGGCTTCTTCCCATCACGGGCGTGCCGCTCCTTATACTCAGCTACGGCGGCTCGTCGACCCTAACGGCTATGATCGGGATAGGAATAGTCCTCGGTATAAGAATGCGGAAGTTCCCGATACCCGAAGCCGCCGTCGAGCTCAGGTAGCCCCTTTCCCGTTAAGGTCGCCAGCGCTCGGCACGCCCCCCATACCCTTCGAAAGGCTTACGGCTCTCATTATCGATTCCTCGATCAGCTCGGCCGCTACGATGCCGGAGACGTTGGCGTCGCCTTCCATGTCCCCGCACGAGACCGCTATAACGACGTCGCCGTCGGCGACTGTGTGCGCAGGCGATATCACCCGCGAGAGCCCCGTCTGGGCTATGCTGGCTATCCTTCCGAGCTCGGACTTCGTGAACCTGGCGTTTACGGCGACGACAGCGAGCGTTGTGTTTTGTCCGCCGCCCGGACGGAACCTGACCCCTTCCTTGAACAGGTTTACGGTGCCGGCGAACTCCGCGCTCTCGGGGGTTTTACGCACCCCGGCTATAATACTGCCGTTCTTTCTGGAGACGACGTCGCCGAACGCGTTCACCACAGCGACGGCGCCAACTATGACGCCGTTGTCGAATTTGTAGGCGGCTGTCCCGAGCCCGCCCTTCGTCGCGTGCCCGAGGCCGAGGAGCTTACCTATAGTTGCGCCGGTCCCGGCCCCGACGCTCCCCTCCTCGACTCCATCATACGAAGCGTTCACGCAGGCCATGTACCCCATCTCGGCATCCGGCCTTATGTTCTTCCCGATGCCGATGTCGAATATGACGGCTGTCGGCACGGACGGCACGACGAGGCCGTATCCGACGTCGAGCCCTATGTGCCGCTCTTCGAGATACCTCATTACTCCCCCGGCGGCGTCTAGCCCGAACGCGCTCCCGCCCGTGAGTAAAAGGCCGTGGATTTTGCCGAAGGTGCTGTGTGATAGTAGAGGATCAATCTGCCTTGTGCTCGTGCCGCCGCCTCTCAAGTCTATGGCCCCCAGGGCCGGTTTGTCGAAGAGAAGCACGGTGCATCCCGTTATAGCGCCGGGGTCCGACGCGTGGCCTACCTTAAGGCCCGTGTGAGTAATCGATATCATGACAATTATTCTAAAATCTAAACCGCATAATTCAACGCCGGGGCCCCGGCGGAAGGGCATTGATGCAACTTGACATGGAGGCAGAATAGGATAGAATCTTCCACGTTTTCAGGTTGTTCTGGGAGTATTTTCTTGCGGATTTTTTATCCGTCGGGGTTGTATTATAATGTCCTTCACCCACCTCATACTATGATTTAATATTTACAGCGGATTCTGGATTGATTGGAACGGTTGTTGCGGGCTAAGCGGTATTTATGGGCAGGGTGAAGTGGTCATAAATGCGGTTATAAATAATGTATACAAAGCAATTGAAAATTTATGTTCTGGCGGTTCTGGCGATCTTGCTGTGTGCCGATTTTGCGGCGGCTATCACGGATTCGAGGGACATAAAGAACGTCGGACTGGACGATAAGCTCGGCGACGTCATTCCCGAAGGCATTACCTTAAAGGATGAAAACGGGAATGAAGTGGATTTCAGGGATGTCCTGTACAAGGACGGTCCTACTGTCCTCAGCCTCGTTTATTTCCAATGCCCGCGCATCTGCACTTTCGCTTCGGATGGCCTGCTTCAGGTGGTTAACGAGCAGCAGGCTTTCACTATAGGGAAGGATTTCAGAATCATAACAGTCAGCTTCGATCCGGATGATACGCCGGAGATGGCGTCTGAGAAGGGCGCAAGATACAGGAAGAACGTCCTTCGCGGCGACCCCTCTTCGGGGGACTGGATGTTCCTCACCGGCGACGCCGAAAATATTGCGAAATTGACGGGCGCCGTCGGTTTTAAGTTCCTGGAGGACGGCGATGAGTTCGCCCACCCCTCGGCCATTATGGTCCTTACGACGGACGGGAAGATTTCGCGTTATCTCGAGGGCATTCAGTACGAGCCACTTGATTTCAGGCTCTCTCTCGTAGAAGCGGCGAAAGGACAGATCGGGACCTCCGGGATACTGAACAAGGTAGTGCTTTTCTGCTACGAGTTCGACCCGATCGGGAAAAGGTACGCACTCAAGGCTCTGAACGTAGTCAAGGCGGGAGGGGTCATCACCTTGCTGGCACTTTGCGGCGTGCTTACGTATTTCTGGAGGAGAGAGAAAAAAGGACCCGAATAGGAGAATGGGAGGTTTAAAATAAACTTATGACTTGGATTCCAGAGGTAGCATCTAATCTTGCGGGCAAGGTAGACGGGGTGCTTTTGACAATAACCTTGTTGTCCCTCTTCTTCTTTGTGCTTATAACCGTGATTCTCGTTGTTTTCGCGGTTAAGTATAGAAGAAAGAGAGACGACGAAGAGACGCCATACATTACCGGCAGTGAGCCGCTCGAAATTATCTGGACTGTCATTCCATCAATACTCCTAATAGCTCTTTTCGTATACGGCTTCGTCGTATATAAAGAAATGAGGACGCCCCCGGCCGATTCTGTGGATATTACGGTCACCGGCAAGCAGTGGCTCTGGACCTTCGACTATTACAACGGTAAAAAGACGCTTAACGAGCTTTACGTCGAGCAGAACAGGCCTGTAAGGCTTGTCATGATGTCCGACGACGTGCTGCACAGCTTTTTCGTCCCAGGGTTTCGCGTAAAACAGGACGTTCTCCCGGGCAGATATGTTCAGCTCTGGTTCACTCCCACCAAAATCGGAACGTTCGATATATTCTGCGCGGAGTACTGCGGCACTGGCCATTCCGTCATGCTCGGGAAGGTCAACGTGCTCAGCCCCGAGGCGTACGACATATGGGAGAACGGTGTTCCGGGCGAGGGGGGAGGGGCTGTAGCCTCGCTGCCCCCGGCCGAGCTCGGCGAGAAGATATATAAAGAAAAGGGGTGTAACGCATGCCACAGCATAGACGGCTCCACGCTTGTCGGGCCGTCGTTTAAAGGCGTCTTCGGCCACACGGTGGAGCTTGCAGACGGCTCTAAGGTCGATGCGGACGAGAATTATCTCAGGCAATCGATACTCGAGCCGCAGTCCCAGGTCGTCAAGGGATTTCAGCCGGTGATGCCGTCGTTTAAGGGTATACTAAGTGATGACGAAGTGACGGCCGTTATTGCTTATATCAAAACACTAAAATAAAGGGTTTCAGTTCAAGGAGGCGATTTAAAATGGCAAATCATACGATTGCCCACGACGTATATGTTCCGTTCCTGGAGAAGAAGGGGTTTCTCTCCTGGATTCTCACGACGGATCATAAACGAATCGGGATTTTATACCTGGTGTCTACTTCACTGTTTTTCCTGGTGGCCGGCATCATCGCCCTTCTTATGAGGTTCGAGCTGCTTACTCCTGCATCCGACTTTGTAGATCCGCATACATACAACGTACTCTTCACTCTGCATGGCTCGATTATGGTCTTTTTCTTCATCGTCCCGGGCCTCGCGGCGAGCTTCGGGAACTTCCTCATTCCTCTTATGATAGGTGCGAGAGACGTCGCGTTCCCCAAGCTGAATATCGCCAGCTACTGGATTTATCTTCTCGGTACCGCCATTCTTTTGATGGCCCTTTTAAAGCCGGCCGATACCGGATGGACTTTTTATACTCCCTACAGTGCAACAACCAATACAGACGTCGTTCTAATGACTTTCGGTGTTTTCGTTCTCGGATTTTCGTCGATTCTCACGGGTCTTAACTTCATCGTTACGACCCACAAGATGAGGGCGCCGGGAATGACGTGGCACAGGCTTCCGCTTTTCATATGGGCTTCTTATGCGACCGCGGTGCTCCAGCTCCTTGCAACTCCCGTCGTCGGAATAACCCTTCTTCTCCTTATAACCGAGAGGACGCTCGGCGTCGGATTCTTCGACCCGGCCAAGGGCGGCGACCCGATACTCTTTCAGAACTTCTTCTGGTTCTACTCCCATCCCGCTGTTTACATCATGATCATCCCCGCGATGGGCGTCATATCCGAAATTATCCCGGTCTTTTCGAGAAAGCCGATATTCGGCTACAAGGCTATAGCCTATTCCAGCCTCGGCATCGCATTCATCAGCTTCCTCGTCTGGGCCCACCACATGTTTACGAGCGGTATCTCAGAAACGGCGGCAATGATTTTCTCGTTCCTGACGTTCCTGGTCGCCATACCGACGGCTATAAAGGTGTTCAACTGGACGGCCACTCTTTACAGAGGTTCTATACAGCTGCATTCCGCCATGCTCTACGCCCTCGGATTCATATTCCTGTTCACGATCGGCGGACTCACCGGCGTGTTCCTCGGGGCGCTCGCTGCCGACATTCACCTTCACGACACTTACTTCGTAGTCGCGCACATGCACTACGTCATGATAGGCGGTACGGTCATGGGCTTCTTCGGGGCGCTTCACTTCTGGTATCCGAAGTGGTTCGGAAAGATGTTCAACGAGACTGTCGCGAAGATAGCATGGTTCTTTATCTTCGTCGGCTTTAACGTAACGTTCTTCCCGCAGTTTTTCCTCGGGATTCAGGGTATGCCGAGGCGCTACGCATCTTACCCGGCAGAGTTCGAATCGCTTATGGCGCTTTCGACTTACGGCTCCTGGATACTCGGGTTCGGGATACTCATCATGGTCATCAACCTTATTTCGGGGTTGATAAACGGCCCGAAGGCGCCGGCAAATCCGTACAACTCGCTTTCTCTCGAGTGGCAGGTGCCCTCGCCCCCGCCGCATGAGAATTTCGAAGAAATACCGCAGGTAACGGACTGGACGTACGGTTACGGAAAAAAGAAGGAGCTGGAGGTTTAACCAAGACATGGCAGAAGCTGGCATCGATCAATCACACGATCACCACATGGATCCGGCGACGGAGTACAGCTCCTCGAAGCTGGGGATGTGGCTCTTCCTCGGAACTGAAATACTGCTTTTCGGGGGGCTATTCGCGGCTTACGCGATATTCCACGCGAGGTACCCCGAGATGTTCTACGAGCAGCATCTGGAGCTCAACAGAACAATGGGCGCTATCAACACCTGCGTCCTTATCTTCAGCAGTTTGACTATGGCCATGGGTGTGTCCGCCATCAAGTGGGGCAGGCAGAAGACAGCCGCCATACTCATACTGATAACGATCATCTGCGGTATGGTATTCGGCGTCGTAAAATACTTCGAGTACAGCGCAAAGTTCTCGCACCACATCTATCCGGACACGAGTATTTTCTTCTCTCTTTACTTCCTCATGACCGGTCTTCATATGATCCACGTCTTCATCGGTCTCGGAATACTCGGTGTCATCTTCGTGCTGACGCTGAAGGGCAAGTTCAACTCGAAGTACAACACGCCTATCGAGCTGGGCGGGCTTTACTGGCACCTTGTCGACCTTATCTGGATTTATCTGTTTCCGTTACTTTATCTTATTGGATAGCCGGAGGATAAAACATGGCATCGCACTCGCATTCCGACAAACACGAGCATATAACCACTTACAAGACATATTTTATTGTCTGGGCAGCGCTTATGGTGCTGACTGTCATCACGGTATACGTGTCGTACGTCGATTTCGGCACCATGAACGTCGTGATAGCAATGGCAGTCGCGTCGATTAAGGCCGCGCTCGTCGCCCTTTTCTTCATGCACCTGAAATTCGAGGATTCCATAACCTGGGTTTTTGCGCTTTTCCCTCTTGGACTTCTTTTTCTCCTCATCACGATGACGTTCGTGGATACGTTTACGAGGGTTGTGGTACCCTGACGAAATAGATTAATGATCGGTAAAATCACCCTTTTCTTTCTTTTCCTGCTTTTGATATGGGGCAATCTGGTGTCCGGCCTCGGGGCCGGGCTGGGATGTCCGGACTGGCCGCTTTGCCACGGGAGCGTGGTTCCTCCGTACAGATGGGATATCTACATGGAGTATACGCACAGGGTAATAGGCGGCGTCACCTCCATTTTCCTGGTCTATCTTTCGTACAAGAGACTCCGGAGCTACGACGGCTGGACGAAGCTGATTCCGATCATTATAGTTTGTCTCCTTGCCTTCCAGATAGTCCTCGGCGGAATAGTGGTCCTTCTCGAGATCCCGGTAGACCTCACTACATTTCACTTCGCGAACGCCATGGTGATATTCTCGCTCACGCTTTACATAGTCTTCTTCGACGGCGAGAAGATAAAACCTTTATTCACACTCAGCGGATATAACGGCGTATTTTTCTTCCTGGCTATCCTGATATTCTTCCAGGCGGTGCTTGGGGCCTACGTCAGGCACTCAAATTCAGGGCTAGCATGCCCGGACTTTCCAAAATGCCTCGGGTACTGGATACCCCCCGAGCTCTCCGGCATGGTCTTGAACCACTTCGCCCACAGGGTTGCCGCATACGCCATAACACTGATCGTCCTCGGATTCTTCATATCCACATGGCTTGTCGACGGGTTCAGGCGCTACCGTGCGGCGTTCGGCATAGCGCTCGGCCTTATAATAGTCCAGATTATTCTCGGGGTCGGAATAATACATACGAAGCTTCACTACGCAGCGGCCGCGCTTCATTTATCGGTCGCTCTACTCATACTATCGTTATTCCTCTATACTTGGTTCTTGGGGATGAGGAGGATTTATGCCGGTTCAGGAAGGCCATGAGGGGGTAAACATGAATACGATCGAGAACGTCGACAGGGGAGCTTCGAATATCGTAGTCTCGACGGTTCTCCTTACGAAGCCGGGCATAATAACGAGCGTCGCGTTTACCGGGTTTGCCGGTATGGTGCTGGCGTCCAAAGGCTTCCCCTCGATTTATCTCACAGTCGAAGCGCTAATCTCGCTCCTTTTGAGCGCTGCGGGCGCCGCGATCCTCAACAACGTCCTCGACAGGCGTATAGACGTGCTCATGAGCAGGCTCAGTAAGCGCGTTGACGCCCTTACAGTCATCGGCGAGAAAACGGCTGTTGCGATTGCATTTGTCTTCATAGCCATCTCGCTCTTCGTTTCGTTCTATTATCTTAACGTCGTAAACGCGGCGCTGACCATAGCCGCCATATTGAGCTACGCTATACTCTATACGCTCTACCTCAAGCGGAGCTCGCCCTACGGAACTATTCTCGGGGGGCTGCCCGGCGCACTTCCCGTGCTCATAGGATATGCGGCCGTGAATCCCGCACTCGGTGTGGACGCCGTCATACTGTTCGTATTCATGATGCTCTGGCAGCCGCCGCATTTCTGGGCCCTCGCCCAGAAATACAAGATCGACTATAAGAAGGCCGGTATTCCCGTAATGCCGGTAGCCATGGGGACGAAATATACGAACGTCATGATTCTTCTTTATTCCGTTTCCCTATTTCCGCTTAGTCTTTCGCTCTGGTTTCTCGGGTACTGTTCTTATTATTACGCCATATTCGCCGTTATCTCGGGCCTATATTTCGAATACGTAATAATAAAGAGTGCTCTCAGCAACACCGGTTACGGCAAGGCTTTCGGGGCCTCTATCCTTTACATGCTCGTTATAATGGCGTCTCTCATTTTGGACGTGGGCTTCAATTCGCCGAATGCAATCGTAGGAGGCTGACCGGTCGGGTTGATACATCCAAACCCTCCGGCGTCTTGGTCGGTATTAGAATCCCCGGCAACATTAATCCTCTTAACTTTTCGCTGAGAGTCCAAGGCCCCCGGCGAGCTCTTTAAGCTTCTCGAATGGCTCTCTCAGGGATCTTATCGATTCCCTCCAGAATCCTGGTGTTTCGAGGTCCATTCCTATGCTTCTTTTGGCTACGTTCTCCGCCGTGTCCGAGCCCGAGAGGCGGAGGAACTTCTCGTATTTCGGCAAAAAGTCCGCTCCCTCTTTCTTGAATAGAGAGAAGAGCCCCCGGCTGAGGAGATAGCCGAACGTGTAGGGGAAGTTATAGAATGTGACCCCGACGATGTAGAAGTGGAGCTTGGACGCCCAGAAGTAGGGGTCCTCGCCGCCTTCTTCGAGCACGTCGCCGAAGACGCGCCGCTGTGTTTCGGCCATGAGCTCTTTGAGGCGGCTCACGCTTACCTCGCCTTCCTGCCTCTCTTCGTAAAATGCCTTCTCGAATTCATATCGCACAGGTATGTCCATGAGATATATGGCGCCGTGGTTTATTTCGGTGTCGAGCATGAGAGCCTTTTCGGTATCTCCTATCGACGGCTCGCGGAGTATGCCCTCGGTCAGAATCATCTCGCCGAACGTAGAGGCCGATTCCGCTAGCGTCATCGGGTAGAAGTGCGAGTAAGGCCTTATGTCGCTCATCACATGGCTGTGAAAAGCGTGACCGGCCTCGTGCGCGAGCGTAAGCACGTCGCCGAGCGTCTCGTTGTACGTCATGAAGATGCGGGATTCCTTCGTCAGAAGCGAGCCGGTGCAAAACCCTCCCGGCCTTTTGCCTTCCCTCGGCTCCCAGTCTATCCACCTCTTATCGAAAGCGCTTTGGGCGTACGTCCCGAGCGCGGGATATGATGCTGAAAACGATTTTTCGACGAGCCTCTGCGCGTCGGGCCAGCTAAGTGTCTGTCCGGATTCGATGTCGAGCGGGGCGCCTAGGTCGTACCAGGCGATTTGTTTTCTGCCCATTGTCTGCGCCTTGAATCGGAGTATGTCCTTCGGGAGCTCTATCTCGTCGTAAATCGCCTCGAACATGGCGTCGAGGGTCTTCCGGCTGATGCCCGACTGGTAGAGCGCGACGTCTAGGAAATGGTCAATGCCGCGGTACTTGTTGAGCGTGAGCCTCGTGCCGGAAATTGCGTTCAGCGCCGCGGCCGCCGTGTCTTCTATGGTCTTCCACGCCCGGTTCCCGCCCTCGAATGCCGCCTTCCGGATGTCCCTCTCGGGCTTTTCCATAAGCGAGCGCCTCTGGGATATGGGAAGGGTCTTCACCGTGCCATCCGGATATTTCATCTCGAATTCGAGCCTGCTCGAAACCGTGTCGTATAGCCGGCCCCAGGCGCTTATACCGTCCACGCCAAGGTCCGAGGCCAGTATCTCCTTATCAGTATTCATGCTCCTTTCGGACAGTATTCTGAGCCTTCCGATGTAGTAGGCTGCGTCCGAGAGTTTTTCCCGCTCCGTGAATCGGTCGAATACCTCCTCCGGGACGCCCTTCAGCGCCCTTATGAGCTCGACCTTGAGCTTAGAGAGCTCGGCGTGCATGGCCGACATCTCTCCTTCCTCGCGGACGTAGTCTTCGTTGAGCCCGTCCGCGGAAGCCAGGCATCCGATGTATGAATCGATGTGACTATAGCGGTTCATGATGTCCTCGGCTTCGAGGACTATATCTTCCCACTCGGCCATGTTCCCGGCACCGAGCGAGGGTAGGGCGGCGGCCTTTTTCTGCACGGCCGATATGTCGGCCTTTAGCTTTTTCTTAAACTCCTTCATCTCCGGGCCGCCGTATTCGGGGAAATAACTCCCGAGGTCCCAGTTCATTTTTGCCGTCGATTGGTTGCTGGACATCACGCCTCCGATTTCATTTTGGTTGGATAATTACGGCTTCGAAATATCGCAGATGTGAAGAAATATAACATATGAAAAGGCGCCCGGATTACCGGTACCCTTCGAAGGCGGAATCGAGCCGCTCTTTTTGTTCGGGCGTGAGCCGCCAGCCCGATGCTTCGCAGTTTTCTACCGTCCTTAAGAGCGTGTTCGATTTCGGAATCGCTATCACATTTTCGCCGCATGTGCACCAGTTAAGCGCGACCTGCGCCATGGTCTTTCCCGTTTCCTCCGCTATCTCTTCAAGCACCGCCATTTCCTCTGAGGAGTGCCGCGAGCCTCCGGCGAGGCTGCCGTCGTCGAGCGGCGTGTAGGCCATGACGGTTATGTTGTGCCTGATGCAGTAGGGGATGACGTCTTCTTCGATTCCCCTCGTGTTCAGGTTGTAGATAACCTGATTAGACACCAGCGGGTTGTTGCGGAGCGCTGAAACCGCTTCCTCCATTTCGTCCACGTTGAAGTTGCTGACCCCTATGTACCTTATCATCCCTCTATCGACCAAAGTTTCCATGGCGCGCATGGTTTCCTTCATCGGATACCTGCTGTTGGGCCAGTGCACCTGGTAGAGATCTATGAAGTCCGTACCGAGCCGCTTAAGGCTGTCCTCGGCCGCACGGAGAACGCGATCGTGCCCGAGGTCCCTTCCGGAAACCTTGGTGGCTATGAATACGCGGTCCCGTATCCCGCTTACCGCCTCACCGACGACCCCCTCGGTGCCGTAGCCTTCGGCCGTGTCGATTAGATACGCCCCGAGGTCGATGCCCGCCCGGAGCGGCTTCGTCCCGCCCCTGTACCGCCAGGTGCCGAGGCCTATCTCGGGTATCTTTACGCCTGTACTACTTAGTTCTTTAAACTCCATCGGTACTATGCACCCATTATAAAAGTATATTTTATAACTCTCTGAGAGATAAGATATTTATTAAAGCTGTATTTATACATAGTGCTGTATCAAAATAACCAATTTATCAAAATATACTTTGATATCATGAGACATTTATGCATATCATATTAAAATGGCACAATGTTACTCAGTAACAAATGAAGGACAGCGATGCAGTAAAGAAACCAGATTTGGCACAAGGTATTGTTGGCATCATCAAGACAAAACTTCAGCATATGCAATCATAGGATTATCGTTAACATTATTCTTTGGAATAATTGGTGTAATTGCATTGTGGATTTCAATGTGGGCTCCTATTATTAAGGTTAGTTGTCTTCCACTAAAGGATATTGGTCCTTCAGGATTGGATTGCCTGGTCGTTAATTCTGGAAGAAAGGAAGCAACAAATTTGAAATTGAGATTCACCTGGGTGCTTCCACTTGAAACCCGCGTATATTCTTCGGCTACTGAGGTAGCACTGATAGAATCAGATGTGCGTAAAGATTCATCTGTTAATCCGGATCAATCGAAAACCCAACAAGAATTCTACATTGCGATACCTAGGGTTCCACCTATGTCAGAGATAGACTTAACTATTAGAACCCATAATCCGGATAATATTAGGGCAAGCAACCAAATACTATATATAACCGAACGAATAAGCGAGAACTTAAATGGTTTAGTTGAAATAATAATGAGGTCTTATGAAAAGTTAACCTATCCATTAAATGTGAAGCTTTTAAATAGCTTGTATTTCAAGCAAAATAATCTATATATTCCTGCTGATTTCTTCTATGAAGGGGGATATTCTGAAATTGAATATATAACGGATGATGAGATGTCGGAGGGTAGAAGATTTGATTATATTTGCGAATCGCTCGTTGACATGTGTTTCGACTATATTGAAAATCAAGACTGTATCACAACACCAATAATAAGAACAAAGTCAAATTATAAAGACAGTACTCTTATGAACATTCAGTACCTAGTTAACGGTTGTGATATAAATGATTGGGATTGTTTGCAGTTACAATTTGGCATACTTTGCTATGCTAAAATCCCAGATCGTTATGATTTTGAATCTCAATGAGGCTTTATTTGTGAGGTGGATGTCTCATCATCTATATGACCCTACTTTCCATCACCACAAACTTCAAATATTACATTTCCAGGATAATTAATGTCACTCTTGCAATGTATGATTACTCCCACATTATAGAAGCATCCATTTATAAAATTACTCTGAGAATCCATATTCTTTATGCCAACCTCATTGTCAATTACAACTGTTGGAAAGTTTTTTACACTGAATATGCCAGAAATACTAACAGTATCTTTATTCAAAAACTTCACTCCTAAAAATATACGATCGCTACGATTTTTTATGTATAATTCATGCTCATTTGGTCGATCAATGATGAAATGCCCATTTTTATTGACTATGAATTTATTGTCTTTAATTTTGCATACTTGGTTTCCATCAGGATCGTTTAAGATTCCTGAAATTAGTAACCCTTCAGGAGATGATCGAACACTCAAAATTTCTATATCGTCGTATTTGAGCACCTTAAAATATTGTGTATTACCATTCAGAATTAGGGAGTTATTTCCTAGTAATATTAAGAAATCGTCGGATCTGATATCTTCGCATCTTAGGGATGGTGTTGACTCCCTTCCTGGTTTTATATAATACGTATTATAATAATGGGGCTTCAATACTAGCAAGTAAAGTGAGAATGTAGCAATACACAGGATTATCGCTATCATAATTAGAAAATATGGTTTTGTACATTTGTTATTTGAATACCACTGTGAACGATAAATTCCAGAAATAATCGATGCCCATAAGAAGAATAGGACCGTCGCTATAATGTATTCATTGAAGTTTAATGCTAATAGTGCCAATAAAGTTGTTATTAGAATCGCAGTGAATTGGAAGTACCGATTGACTAAGAGGTTCTCAAATAAAGTAAAATTTTTTTTAGTCGGCCATAGCGGATATTCTTATTATGGTTTCTTGCTCTTTGGCTCTTTTTTGACATGATGTATTTCTATCTTTGTCATTATACACATCAGGTTGTAAATTTAGAAACATCCAAAGTATTTGGTTGCGTAAACAAATGCCATTGATATTGCTTCGACTTAAATATACTAATTCCCTAATAATAAGTATTCATTAGATAATTTCTATCGCTTGATAATTAATGCGTGCCCCCATGCTTAATGTTATTGTGGTCTGGAATTGTCTGTTGTTCTAGGTAGAATATTGAGTCTTTAATTCGGGGTGTAGCTCAGATTGGCTAGAGCGTTGCGTTCGGGACGCAGAGGCCGCCGGTTCAAGTCCGGCCACCCCGACCACTTTTTCTCTATCGCCCGGCCAGTAACGAGAATTTAACCCGAAATCTGGCAAATGAGCTCTCAAATAGTATTTGCGGAGTCCTCTTTTACCGCCAAGCTCCTTCCTTCTTGTTCATTTACACGACTTAACAAGATTGCGCCTATTACAAAAAATATAAGTATCGATAATATCGCATATCTGCTGTTGCCAACTATCTGGCCTACTAGAGCAAAAACAAATGGTCCGACAAATCCGCCTATCCTGGAGCTCATTCCGTAGAACCCGAAGAACTCGGCTGTTTTAGATTTAGGAACCATAGATCCGAAATAAGATCGGCTTAGAGCCTGTGCGCCTCCCATGGCTATTCCAACCGCACCACCGAGTATCCAGAAGTCTATAGGTCTGGATATATAAAAGGCTCCGATTGCAATCAGCACATAGCCTGATAAGCAGATGTAAATGCATTTTTTTGTGCCAATACGTTTTGCAAGCCGGCCAAAGAACAACGATGACGGCACACCGATAACCAGACTTAGCATGAGTGCGCCGATAAGAGTATTTTGATCGAGGCCAAGCTCTGTGCCATAGATCGTTGCCATCTTGAAAATTGTATAAATACCGTCGTTATAAATTATGAAAGCTACCAAAAACATGCTTACTTGTTTGTAGTGACTAACCGTTTTAAGTGTTGTGCGGAGTTCCTTTATGCTATTTAGAAATACATTCCCCTGCCTTGTCCCAACACCTTGGGGTTCTTTCACATTTATAATCAGCGGGATCGAAAACACAGCCCACCATATGGCCGCACTTATGAAGGTAAGCCTGGTGGCAAGTCCTTTGTCTGGCATCAGCTGAATAATAACGATGTTAATTGCAAGAATAATTCCGCCTCCAAGGTAACCAAAGGCAAATCCTCTGCTGGATACGTCATCAATATCTTTTGCTCTCGCGATATGGGGAAGAAATGAATCGTGGAGAACATCTCCTAAAGCCATGGCAATATTACCCACGATCAAGATTGTAGATGCCATGAACCAGTCTCCGGTCTTCACAAAAAAGAGAACCGACGTGGAAACGATTCCTATGGCCGCGAAAATCATGAGCATCCTTTTTCTCATTCCAAGCAGGTTTGCAATCGTTCCAGTTATTGGCGCAAGTATCGCTATTATGATGAGCGCGATGGTGTTGGTGTATCCCCAATAAACTGTTGCCTGATTGGGTGTAAGAGTTGACGCGGCAACTTTACTGTAATATATAGGCAAAATCGCCACCATTACGGAAGTTCCAAATGCATTCTCGGCCCAGTGATAGAAAGCCCAGGAATTTATTGTCTTTTTAGAGCTATCGCTGCTTGGGTTATCCGCCATGGTAATTTGCTATTTTATTCTAATTATTAGGGAATAATAGACTATACATATAGGTCTTTTTTGAAATTAACCAGCGTGTAGCCCGGATTGGCTAGAGCGCCGCGTCCGGGACGCGGAGGCCGCCGGTTCAAGTCCGGCCACCCTGACCAGACTTATTCAAACAAGTACAATCGGTCATAAAGCTGTTTTTGGATTCAGAGGTTCCTTCGCCGAACATTCACTTATTTTCTTCTTTTCCTCTTTGATGATTCCGGAGGGCGTGGCTGTAAAGCCGGCTTCGAGCACCGCTTCCTGGCCGTCATTACTCAGGATGTATTTCAGGAACTCTCTGGTTAATTTCTTCATGCCTTTGGATGAATTCTCCCTCGGGTATATATAAAGGTCTCTGGTAAAGGGGTATTGTTTTGAAATGGCGAATTCGGATTTCGGAGGGTAGCAGTCGTTCTTCGTTTTGCCTACCTTAACTGCCTTGACGCCGGAGGTTAGATACCCCGCGCCAGTGTATCCAATCGAATAAACATCTTTGGAAACAAAGTCGACTATATCCTTGGAGCTTGCCAGCTCTGTAATGCTATCTTTATAGCTCCCGTTACAGAGGGCTGTCTTTCTAAAAACATCGTACGTGCCGGATGCCGGCGTTCTTCCGTATATTTTAATGGGGATATTTTTCCAGGTATCGTCCTTGTTCAAGTTCTCCCACGTCGTGATATCGGCCGATCCCTCGCATGAGTACGTATTAGAATACACACCGTCCAGCTCGTCTATAGTAATGCATTCAACGGGATTCTCCACGTTGACAAGTACGGCAATCATATCGATTGCCACCTTGATGCCCTCGGGCTCGTAACCATAAGCGTTTTTAAAATCCTGTATATCCTTGGCCGACATGGGCTCAGACATCGTTCCTATATCGATTCCACCCGCTACCAGATCTTGCGGGGCCTTACGGGAGCCGAAGCTTTCCACCACGCAGTTGGTGTTATGATATATATCCGAAAAGCCGTTACACCAGAGAGACACCAGATTGCTCATCGTAGTCGAGCCCGATATCTTGATAGTGCCGTAAACGCCGTTCACTTGATGATACTTTTCGCCTGTAATTGTGCTATTATCTGATCCGCAGCCTCCAGTTGCCATGGATACAAGAATGCCGCATAACAAAATGAGGATATGAATCCCAGATACGACAATTTTATTCTCTGCCTTGATCATTTGATCGTTTACGCGCCTCTTGAAGATTGAACCTTTAAGCTCATTTGACCAGATATATTATTTGGAGCTCCTTGTTAATAAAAATGTAGTAAATCATGAGCCATATAGCGATCATAAGAATCGGAGCCAGAAATCTTGTGATTATGTTTCCCAGCTCCCATGCTCTCAGGCGTCCCGATTCTTTAAACAATTCAAAAGTAATGGTTGCCACAATGTATATTCCGCTCACAAAGTATCCGGCTGTTATTATTGCATTTAACATTGTCTTATACGGAACGCTGGGAAGATACTTTAGCACCAGGAAATTATACGCGACGGATGTCAGCATAAAGGTTGCAATGATGGCGACTCGTCTATCTATAGATACCCAGTGTATCCAGAACACACAGGTTGAAATTAGAATGAAGAAACAGAAGGGTAGAATGATCTGCCATACATAGAATTCGGATCTTCTTTCCAGTTTTATCTCGTAAAGCATGTATGACCGGTTCTGGGTCTCGTATCCAAATGCTCTTTCAAACCCGGCGAATACGCTTGCGGGGTAGGCAAGCCAATCATCGCTCCTGAATAATTTGCTGATGCCCGTATATTGCTCTGAAGCCGTGAACACCAGCTGATCGGAATTGTAAGTGAACGATTGAATTTCCACTCTCAGCTCCTGATCGTCGAAGGGAAACCTCGTGTAATCAAACTCTGTAAGGATATCTGCGGAGAAAATGTATCTGTGTATAACCGAGCCGTCGGGGAATATGGTGAGATTATTTTTCTGAATGCTCGGCTCACTCGCCTGATTGACTATCTCGGGGTCGGGAGCCCAGATTGTAGCCAGAATTTTATTGGCATCCGCCCCGGAATAATTTTTGGGCACACCGTCCAGGCTTTGGAATGACAGCCTTTCGTCTTTCCACAGCATTGTAATTTCAAACAGGCCGCTCAAGATTTGATTGGGCTGATCGATCTTTACTATATGTATCAAATACAGCCCTATCTTCACATCAACGGGCTGATCGTTTCCGGAAGGCGGGGGCACCACGTCGGGCAAATTCTGCGCGGCGGAGTAAGAACCCATTGAATACAGTAATAGAATTAAAAGCGTAATAAATTGAAAGCGTCGCATAGCTATTTTTTAAGGATTTTGAACAAACTATACTACCAAGACCTGATTTTGACCAGAAGCGCTATCCAGCTCGCGGCTTCCTTGCATATCGGAAACTCTGTATAACCATCCCGGATTACATAATTATTGCGGTCATGATTTCGAATCGAAAAACTCTACCTTCCCGGATTCGACGTCGTACATGGCGCCTGCTATGGCTATTTCGCTCTTTTCTTCCATATCTTTGAGCACAGGGCTTGTCTTCCGGATATTTTCCATGGTGAGCATCACATTCATTTTCGCAGCAGCGCTTACAAAGGCACTGTTTTTTGTCGTCTGCTCACCTTTGACGTCCCGGACGGCGTCTATGGCGGGCCTTATTTTGGCAAGTAATTGTGTGAGGTTTCCCAGCTCGACCCGGTCTATTGCTCCCTTAACAGCCCCGCAGTTCGTATGGCCCATTACAAGGATTATTTTTGCTCCCGCAGCCTTGCAGGCGTATTCCATGCTGCCCACGATGTCCTCATCTATAACATTGCCCGCCACCCTGGCATTGAATACATCCCCGATACGAAGGTTAAATACGATCTCCGTAGGAACCCTGGAGTCGATACAGCCCAGCACTATCGCCCCGGGATACTGCCCCCCGGAGGTATCAGCCTGCTCATGACGGTAGTCCCAATCTATCGGCTTGCCGTCAACAAAACGCTGATTACCTTCCTGCATCAGCCGTATCATATCACGCGGGCTGAGCTCGGCTCTTTTCTTCTCGGTAAGCACATGCTCTTCGCGCTCGGGATCGTTGTCCGAACACCCAATCTCTGTTGTGGGTTTCTTATTCATACCGTGCCCTCCATTGATTGTTGCTAAACAGTATATAGCATTTGGAGTAGCCGGGTGTTGTCAGCTGCCGGGCCCGGGGTGCAAACGGGTATCCGTATTAGTCAGGACAACTCTATGTGAACGGATATGCTCGGGGTTGGTTTGTAGGATAGTTCTTGGGAAGACAAAGAAGATATCGGAAATAAAAAAGGGGGCATGAGCCCCCTCTTTTTTTATTGCAAAATTGTTACTTATTTTGCGGCGTCGTCCGGCATGTCGCCACCCGGCATTTCACCCTCGGTCGATTCATCCGGGGCGTTGGTTTCAGCGCCGGAACCGTCCGTGGCTTCGTCGGTCATATCTCCGCCCGGGATCTCGCCCTGTACCGCATCAGCTGCATCGTCTGCATCGTCGCTGGCTGCGTCCGCAGCGTCACCCGCCGCATCGGTAGCCTCATCAGCCATCTCGCCGCCCGGGATCTCGCCCTGCGGATCGTCCTGTGCTATAGACGGAATGCTGCCAACTAGGGCGCTTCCGCCTAAGGAAATACCCATTACTAACAAAAACGCAAAGAAAATGGACATTACTCTCATGTCATCAAGTCCTCCTGAGTGTTTTTAGCCATCGGCCATGCCGACTGCTTGAATAAACTATACTGCAATATACATACCAATTACAAATTTTTTGCAATCTTTAATGTTGTCAATGTATTACGACCGCACCTCGATTACAACGACCGTTTATGCAATTAATGTTTCTGTGTGTATTCGCACAGTTGACACAAGAACGGAGTGCCTATTCGCACACAGATTCCATGCTCATGAAGTTCTGAAATTCTTGAGAGCATCTTTCATCCTGGATACGGCCAATTTTCTCAGGGCCTTTTTCTCAATCTGTCTGATGCGCTCCCTCGTGAGCTTGAACTTCCTGCCTATGTCGTCGAGTGTGACGGTTTCGCTTCTGTCTATTCCGAAGCGCATCCTGAGAACTTCCTCTTCCTTGGCGGATAGGAGAGAGAGTGAGCTCCGAACACAGTTCTTGAGCTCGTAGTCGATGACTGTGCAGTCCGGAGAAATAGAGTCTTCGTCCACGAGGAAATCGTATAGCGTTCTCTTCTCGCCGTCTATGGGAGAATCCATGCTGATCGATTCATTCGTTATTTTGAGAATCCTTTTTACGTACTTTAGCTGGACTCCAGAGTGCTTGGCGATCTCCTCGGGCGAGGGGATGCGGCCGGACTCTTTAAGGATCAGGGATTTTGTCCTGTACACCCTGCTGGTTACTTCAAGCAGGTATACCGGCACCCTCACCGCACCGCGGTGAACGAGTATCGCCCTCGTTATCGACTGATATATCCACCACGAAGCGTAGGTCGAAAACCTGTAGCCCTTTGTGTGGTCATACCTCTCGATAGCTTTCATGAGGCCGATGTTCCCTTCCTGTATCAGGTCGAGAAAGGGAAGGCCGTGATTGATGTAGCGCTTCGCAATGCTTATGACGAGTCTCAGGTTGGCGCTGGCAAACCTCTTTTTTAGATCGCCGGCCTTGAGTGAATAAGCCTTAAAGGACGCATTGAGCCTTTCCCTATGCGGGCTCGACGGCGTTTTGTCGAGGTAGGTGCGTATCTGACGCGCCTTGTGCTCGCACTTCTTCATCTTGGCAGGGATTTCTATTTCCTGCCTGAGCGTAAGAAGCGGCTCCTTGGCTATGTCGCCGAAATAGTCGTTCAGTATCCTGAACTGCTCGTCGGGCATATTAGCCCTGGATTCACGTTTGGTTCGTTTCTTGGAGACAATATCCTCGGAATCCTCGGAGGAATTTTCGTCTTCGAACATGAGGTCTGACTGGAGGTCTACCGTATCGGGGGCCTCATCGTACGCGCTGCTGAAATTTTCCGTATCGACTCCCGTTGCTTCGATTTCGCTATATTTCATGTGTCCCGGTCCTCTCTGAATTTTTTTGTGCTGGATGCAGGTCGGCGGAAGCATGAGCCTATATTGTTGTCTGTAACAGGCCCGAGATTCATGCCTTCGTTTTCTTTTGGTTACTTAAAATGCAATATGTGTGCCATATAGTTCAGCCTGACAATTGCTCATAATGGCCGGGGGTTACAAGTTCACGGCTGTTTTTGTCAGTGGCGTTCAGGCCGAATCTGTGTAAAATCACACTGTATAGGGTGTACATTTTTAATACATGTGGAGCAGCGGTATGGATGTACTCTTGAGTTGAATAATTCTCTGCAAGAATTGCGCTCCGAGTCGAATCATCAATTCCTCGAAAAAAGTGTGGGAAACTCCGGAGCCGGGCTTGCCTTGTGTGCATAAGCCTCTGTAAAATCTTATTAATGTCTCAAGACCTCTCGGATATACTGAAGGCCCTCGAAAAGCCGCTACGGTTCGCATCAAAAAACAGCTTCTCAAAGCTGAATTCGGTTAAGTCGCTGGATTCCCTGGTTGGCGACCTGACGCTGAAGGCGCTTTCGCTGAATCTCACAAATGCGGAGGCCAAAATCGTCAGGGATATAAAAGATAGTTTCCTCGATTACGAAGGACTCGAGATAGAGGGAAAAAAGAAGGCTATCCGGAAGGCTCTTGGTTTTCTGGAGGATCTGGACAAGCTCAAGAGTTCCGAACGGGCATCGGCCGCCGCTGAGAAGTCTCAAAAACAGGGTGTGCAGGAGGTCTCCCGGAATGTATCGCCGGAAGAGCCCGAAGAACAAAGCGGCGACCCGTTCACAACGCCCGTCCAATTCATAAAAGGGGTGGGGCCGAGGATAGCGGCGCTACTCGAAAAGCGGGACATAAAAACCGTCGGAGATGCGCTCTACTACTTCCCGAGAAGGTACGAAGACAGAAGGATCATAAAGAAGATATCCCAGGCCGAGCCCGGCAGACGCGAGACCGTGATGGGAGAGATACTGGCCGCCGGGAGGGTGAGGACCAGGCGCCGCGCCATTTACCAGGCTGTGATCTCCGACGGGAGCGGCACCCTTACGCTCGTTTGGTTTCAGTTCAACGAGAAGTATCTCAGGAATGCGTACAAGAAGGGCGTGCGCGTTATTCTGACGGGAGACGTGGCCGTTGGCTACAGGGGCGAGCTCCAGATCATACATCCGAGGCCGGAGGATATCGAGGTTATAGACGAGGGCGAGGAGATAGGCGAGGACAACGTTCACTTCGGCCGCATAGTGCCTGTGTATCCGCTTACCGAGGGGATAAAGCAGAGGCGTATGCGGGGCATCATGAAGTCTATAATCGACAGGTATGCGAATACTGTTTCGCTGCCTATTCCTCTTAAAATAAGCGCCGAGCGCGGGGTGGCGGACTTCGGCGACGCACTTTCGAGGGTCCATTTCCCGGAGGGGGAAGACAGGGTGATCGATCTCTCCAGGGCCGAGGAGGTATACGGCTCGCCGCCGCACAGGACGCTCGCATACTCCGAATTTTTCTTGATGGAGCTTGGCCTCGCGCTTAAGAAGAGGGACGTCGCCGAGTCGGAAGGTATCGAATTTCATCCGACGGGATGGCTCAGGGAAAGGCTCTTGTCGAGCCTCCCGTTCGGGCTCACTTTGGCGCAGAAACGCGTGCTCGACGAGATAGAAAGCGATATGAGGTCCCCGCGCCCGATGAACAGGCTCCTTCAGGGAGACGTCGGGAGCGGGAAGACCATAGTCGCCATAATGTCCATGCTCGCCGCGGTCGAAAGCGGGTACCAGGCCGTTCTTATGGCCCCGACCGAGATACTCGCCGAGCAGCACCTTTCGTCCGTCCTTAATTCCATGAAAGGCATGGGCGTACGAATCGTATTTTTAAAGAGCGGCATGGGGAAGCGCGAGAAGAACACATATTATAAAGCGCTCGCGTCGGGAGAGGCGCAGATAGCCGTCGGTACGCATGCCCTCCTTCAGGAGAAGGTGGATTTCAAGAACCTCGGGCTCGTCGTAATCGACGAGCAGCACAGGTTCGGTGTGCTCCAAAGGGCGAGCCTTATGGGGAAGGGTATAAATCCGGACGTCCTTGTAATGACCGCCACCCCGATACCGAGGACTCTTGCCCTCACCGTTTACGGCGACCTCGAAGTATCGGTCCTCGACGAGATGCCGCCCGGGAGGAAGGCCATCAAGACGCGGGTGTTTTACGACCAGAAGGGCTCACGGGAAAAGGCGTACGAGGTGGTCAGGAAAGAGATTGAAAAGGGGAGGCAGGCTTACGTCGTCTATCCTATGATAGAGGAGTCGGAAAACCCGGACTTTAAGGACATTAAATACGCCACTCAAATGGCCGAGGAGCTCGGAAACGAAATCTTCCCAGAGTTTACCGTCGGGCTACTCCACGGCAGGATGAAGCCCGAGGAAAAGGACGCCGTCATGAGGCGGTTCATAGCCGGGCATGTGAATATTCTCGTCTCGACGACCGTCATAGAGGTCGGGGTGGACGTTCCCAACGCGACCGTAATGGTTATAGAAAACGCCGAGAGGTTCGGGCTCACGCAGCTCCATCAATTGAGGGGCCGGGTAGGGAGGGGAGGGCACGATTCCCACTGCATACTTATCTCGGGTTTCAAGCGGTCCGAGGACGCGGACAAGCGGCTCTCTATAATGGCGGAGACTTCGGACGGGTTCAGGATCGCGGAAGCCGATCTTATGATCAGGGGCCCGGGGGACTTCCTCGGCACGAAGCAGTCGGGCCTGCCGCAGTTCCGGTTCGCGGATATATTGAGGGACTGGAAGATACTCGAAGAGGCGAGGGAGGATGCGTTCAGGCTCGTGTCGGAGGATCCGGCGCTCTCGAAATATCCGGAGCTTCGGGAAGAGGTTATAAGAAGGTACGGGAGCATCTTCGAGCTGCCCGCCATATCCTGAGTTCTCCATTACATATAAAGGGCCGAATATCCAGCTTCCGGTTTACGTAAAAAAAAACGCCCGGCACTGTTGTGACAGGCCGGGCGTCCGTTTATTTTCGATTTTTATAGCCCCGATTATCCTTCGAGAAGGAGCGATTCCGGGTCTTCTATGAGCTCTTTTATCTTGACTAGGAACTGAACTGCCTCGCGCCCGTCGACGATTCGGTGATCGTAGCTGAGGGCGACGTACATCATCGGGCGTATCTTGACCTCGCCGTTCACCGCCATGGGGCGCTCCTCTATCTTGTGGAGGCCGAGTATGCCGACCTGCGGAGGGTTCAGAATCGGCGTGCTCATGAGTGAGCCGAATACGCCGCCGTTCGTGATCGTGAACGTCCCGCCCATGATTTCCTCGAGGCTGAGGGCGTTGTCTTCGGCCCTCTGGGCGTAGTCTTTAATCTTCTTTTCGATATCGGCGAAGGACATGCTGTCGGCATTCCTCAGCACCGGTACGACGAGCCCTTCCGTCGCCCCGATGGCGACGCCTATATCGTAGTAGTTCTTCAGGACCATGTCGTCGCCTTCGATCTCGGCGTTTACCTGCGGGAACGCCTTCAGCGCCCCGATCGATGCCTTTACGAAAAAGGAGTTGAGGCCGAGGTTAACGCCGTACTTTTCCTTGAATGCGTCTTTTCTCCTCTTCCTGAGATCCATGACCGCGCCCATGTCTATCTCGTTGAATGTGGTGAGCATGGCGGTGGTCTGCGTGGCCTCGAGCATGCGGCGGGCAATCGTCCTTCTCCTCCTGGACATCTTTACGCGCTCTTCGCGTGCGTCGCGCGATATGTGGAGGATTGCGGGCGCTTCCTTGGGGGCCTGGATGACGGCCGTGGATGGGGCCTTCGCCGGCTCTTCTTTAACTGGCTGGGCGGATTCCTTCGCTATGTAGGCCTCGACGTCTTCTTTCGTGACGCGGCCGCTGGGCCCTGTGCCCTTGACCTTGGAGAGGTCTACGTTGTTCTCTTCGGCGACTTTCCTGGCAATGGGGGTAATCCTCTCTTCCGTCTCCTGCTTCGGGGCTTCCTTTACAGGTTCAGGTTCAGGCGCCGGCTCGGGGGCCTTGGCCTCTTCCTTGGCCGGTGCTGCATCCCCTGCCTTGCCTTCTTCTATCGAGCCCAGAACGTCCCCTACCTCGACATCCTCGCCGTCCTGCTTGAGGATCTTCGAGAGGACGCCCTGCTTTTCAGCGGCGACCTCGAAGTTGGCCTTTTCGGTCTCGAGCTCGACCAGCGCTTCGCCGATCTTGACCGGGTCTCCCTCGGATTTGAACCACCTTATTATGGTGGCTTCGACCACCGATTCCCCCAACTCCGGAACTTTAATCTCTATAGCCATGTTGTTTTCTCCAGTTTTCTATACGTTTCTTACCCAGGTGATGCCAAGCTCGTCCAGATTGGGCAGTGGCTTTCCTATCGAGAAAGCCTGCTTTATCAGGGCTTCCTGGTTCACCTTGTGCATCGAAGCCAGCCCTTCGGACGGGCTCGAGTTCCTTCTCCTGCCAATGTAGTGAAGCAGGGTACGGCCCTTTATGAACTTCCTCAGGAAGGGATATATGAACATCCATGCGCCCATATTCTCGGGCTCTTCCTGGAGCCATACGACTTCCTTCAGCTTGGGATATCTTTCGAGCACCTGGGTGAGCCTTTTAGTCGGAATAGGATAAAGCTGTTCTACCCGCGCTATAGCTATGTCTTTTGAATTTTGCTTTCTCTGCTCGCTTGAAATCAGGTCAACGTATACCTTGCCGCTGCAGAGTATGAGCCTCTTTACGCCCTTGGCCTGCGCGTCGCTCATTTCGTCGTCGATTACCGGCTGCCACGAGCCTTCGGCGAGATCCCTCGGGGTGGAGAATATCATCTGGTTCCTGAGGAGACTCTTCGGCGTGAGCACTACTAGAGGAAGGGGGTCTTCGATGAGCACCCCTGCCTGTCTTCTCAAAAGATGGAAATACTGCGCCGACGTCGTGCAGTTCGCTATGCGCATATTGCCCTCGGCCGCCGAGTTCAGGAACCTGCTGAGACGCCCGGAGGAGTGGTCGGGGCCCTGTCCTTCGTAACCGTGCGGCAAAAGGAGGACTAGCGACGGGGTCTGCCCCCATTTGGCGCGCGCCGAAACGAAGTACTCGTCTATTATTGTCTGCGCGCCGTTGATGAAGTCGCCGTACTGGGCTTCCCATATTATGAGCCTTGCCGGCTCCTGGATGTTGTAGCCGTATTCAAAACCTATACATGCGTTTTCGGTAAGAGGGCTGTTATATATTTCGAATGCCGCTTTGGCTTGCGGAAAACTTTGAAGCGGTGTGTAGGACGTGCCCTTTTCGAAATCGTAAAGGACCGCGTGCCTGTGGCTGAACGTCCCGCGCTCGCTGTCCTGGCCGGTGAAGCGTATAGAAGTGCCGTCCGCGAGTATCGTCGCGAGGGCAAGGTCTTCGGCCGCCGCCCAGTCGATGGTCTTTTCGTCTATGTTCTCGAAGGCTGCTTCCCTTCTTTCCCGGGCTTTTCTAAGCTTCGAGTTAATAGTGAAATCCTCTGGGAGGCTCATTAGAGCCGAATTAATGCTACCTAGCTCTTCCACCGAAACGGCCGTTTTTATCTTCTGGGCCGCGCCTACCGGGGGCTTCTCGGCGAGCATCTCTTCGGGTATGTCTTCGGGCGTGAGGGACTCGAAATCGCTGTGAAGCGCTTCATTGTGCCTGCTTACGATCTCTTCGGCCTCTTCCGCGGTTAAGATTTTCCTTTCTACAAGCTTGGACGCCCAGACCTCCCTGACCGTCGGATGGTTGTCGATTATCTTGTACATCTGGGGCTGCGTGAATGCCGGCTCGTCAGCCTCGTTGTGCCCGTGACGCCTGTATCCGACGAGGTCTATGAGGAAGTCCTTGTGGAAACGGGCCTTGTAGGCGAAAGCGAGCCGCGCGCATTCTATGCACGCCTCGGGGTCGTCGGCGTTTACGTGCACTACCGGAATATCGAAACCCTTTGCAAGGTCGCTCGCGTATATCGTGCTCCTGCTGTTCTCGGGAAGCGCGGTATAACCGAGCTGGTTGTTCGTTATCACGTGTATGGTGCCGCCGGTATGGTATCCCTCGAGACCGCAGAGGTTAAGCGTCTCCGATACGATGCCCTGGCCGGGGAACGCTGCGTCGCCGTGCACGAGTATCGGGAGCGAGGCGTTCGGGTCAAACTCGGGCTTTCCGGGTTTGTTTACGGATGTACCCGCCGCCCTCGCCATGCCCTCGACCACCGGGTTTACAGATTCGAGGTGGCTCGGGTTCGGCGACAGTATTATCTGCATGTCTATGGCCCTGCCGTTTTTCACAGCGTGCCGCGCGCCCTCGTGGTATTTGACGTCTCCCGTCCATCCCATGAAGTCGCGGAAGTCCCTCTGGAGTATCGGGTCCCTGAATTTTATAAGGGTTCCTCTATAGCTCTTGTTGAGCACGTGGTGCATAACGTTGAGCCTGCCCCTGTGGGCCATGCCCAGGAGGATGTTGTGAATGCCCGATTCGGCTGAAAGACCGACTATTTCGTTCAGTATTGGTACGAGCATGTCCACGCCTTCGATCGAGAAGCGGAACTTGCCTGGAAATATACGGTGGAGGAAACGCTCGAGAACCTCGACTTGCGTCAGGCTTTCGAGGAGCTGTTTTTCGTTAATAGGATCCTTCGGGGGCCTTAACGAGCCGGACTCGGCAACTTCCCTCAGCCACCTTCTCTCTTCGAGTGAATTAATGTGGTAATAATCGAATCCTATCGTAGAGGAATATACAGAGCGAAGGCCCTGTATCGCCTCGAGCGCGTTTGCGGCCCGGTCTGCTATGGGGCTGTCGACGATGCTCGCCGGCAGGCTGCGGAGGTCATCCTCCGTTACACCGTGGGTAGCCGGATCGAGGGCCGGGTCGCCCGTAGGGGTGCTCCCTAGCGGGTCGATTTTAGCCGCGAGATGGCCGAAAACCCTTATCGCCTGGGCGAGGTTGACCGCACCGACAATCTTCTGAATGTCGTGGCCAGCGGCAGCGGCCTGACGGCCGTCGCCTACCTCGGGACGCATTTTGTCAAAAATTGTTCTCGTGGTTGAATCGACTGAATCCGGATCCTTCAGATAACGCTCGTAGAGGTCAAGTACGTAACCCGAGTTGGGTCCGTGAAAAATGTGCGAAATATCCATATATTTCCCTATTCAATCAATAGTGTTTATTTCTAAACGGATTGGCTTAAATGCCTGAAATTTCGGATAGTATATTAGCATATTAATGTAAATGCTGCAATCCAGCCGTGCCTAAAATTATAGCAATTTTAAGCTTTTGTGTTGCATTCGGACGTCACGGCACAGAGCTTTGTAACGTCCCCTGCCGATTTGGATAGGGGAAATAGAAAGTTCCGCTCTTTTGCCTCTTGTCCAAGCGCCCGATATAAGGCCCCGGGCGTAGCCATCTCCGCCGATAATCTTTAAGTATATACTGCTCTCCGGCAAGTAGAAGACGAAGAATGCCGGTTTTGAAAAATAACACTCATACGGCGCTGTCGGCGGTATTATGAGTGTAGAGCTGGAAGGCATGAATTTGAGTTTGGAATAGGATTCGGCGGCGGTTATTCTATAGTTTCCGTAATGGAGCGTGTGCCCTTTGAATACGGCGGGGGCCCGGAATTTCGACCCATATGGTTTACGTCCACAATCTAACCAAGAGGTATGGCAACCTGACCGCTGTGGAGAATCTTTCCTTTCAGCTCGAAAGGGGGGACGTGCTGGGTTTTCTCGGCCCGAACGGCGCGGGCAAGACGACGACCATGCGCATCATTACGGGATACATGCCGCCGACGAAGGGGACGGTCCATATAGAAGGCATCGACATCTTCGACGAGCCGCTCCAGGCAAAGCGCGTGATCGGATACCTGCCCGAGAATCCCCCGCTATATAACGATATGACGGTAATGGAATATCTTTCATTCGTCGCCGATATAAAGAAGGTCGGCAGGAAGGAAAAGAAGAGCCGGATTATTTATGTAATGGAAAGGTGCGGGCTTTCGGATGTCAGGCGGAGAATAATCGGCCACCTTTCGAAGGGATACAGGCAGCGCGTCGGCATAGCACAGGCTTTGGTGAATAATCCCTCGGTTCTTATACTGGACGAGCCCACTATCGGACTCGACCCGAGGCAGATAATAGAGATAAGGGATCTCATCAAGAGCCTTTCCGGCGACAGGACCGTTATATTAAGCACCCACATTCTGCCCGAAGTGACCATGATATGCAGCAAGGTGATTATCATCAATCACGGGAAAATAGTTTTGGAAGAATCCCTCCAGAAGCTCTCCGAGGATATGAGGAACGCCGAGAGCATACTACTCAGGACCAGGCAGAACGGGGAGGGAGTGGCGGAGAAGATTTACGCACTCGGGAACGTGTCGAGCGTAAAGCCGGGAGCGGCCGGGGAGTATATAATCGTCCCGAGAAAAGGGGCCGAGGTAAGGGAAGAGATATCGAGGCTCGCGGTCGAGAACGACTGGGGGCTTTTGGAGCTTCGGCCCGTCGTCAACACGCTGGAAGAGGTGTTTCTAAAAGTCATATCGTCTGAAGGGAATTAAATGAGTGCATTTTACCCCGTACTTAAAAGGGAGCTGAGGTCGTATTTCGCGTCCCCGCTGGCGTATATCATACTCGTGGTCTTTCAGGTCATTTCGGCAAGGTTCTTTTTCCTGTATCTCCAGGGATTTTTGCAGTTTCAGCTCGATCCGAGCTATCAGCTCCAGACTGGGGACCTTAACCTCAATAACCTCGTGATACTCCCTTACTTCGGGACAATAAGCATCGTCCTTTTGCTCATAGTGCCGCTTATTACGATGCGTCTCATCGCGGACGAGAAGAAAAACTACACGGCGGAGCTTCTCTTCACCTCGCCTATACACCTGAGAACTATAGTGCTCGGGAAATTCGCGGCGGCTCTCATACTTCTAATAATGATGCTAGTCCTCTCGTCGATAAACGTGTTCGTGCTCATGGTACATGGGAATCCGGACCTGGGGGCTGTTCTTTCGGGCTACATCGGGTTATTCCTTTTGGGGGCGTCGTTCCTTTCCATTGGAATATTCGCGTCGTCGCTTACGGACAATCAGCTGATCGCCGCCGTAATCAGCTTCGGCGTTCTTCTCGTGCTCTGGCTCGTAGGCGCGCTGTCCGACGCCGAGAGCAGCATTCTCGGATACCTTTCCGTGATTAACCACTACGAGGATTTCGGGAAAGGAATAATCGACCTTAAGGACGTCGTCTACTACATTTCGCTAATCTTCCTCGGCCTTTTCCTCACTTACTCGGCCCTCGAGTCGGAGAGGTGGAGATGAAGAGAAGGCGGCTTATCTACGGAACGAACGCGCTCGTCTCGATTCTGAGCGTCTGCGGAATACTAATACTCGTAAACTACATCTTCTTCAGGACCGACATCAGGATCGACATGACGGATTCCAAGCTTTATACGGTCTCCGAGCATACGACTGCAGTCATAGACAATATCGACGGTGACATAGAGGTCATAGCGTTTTTCAAGGACGTAGGGGTAGACAAGGGCGAGTTTCAGGATCTTATAAAGGAGTACACCCGGCGGTCGGGGAAGATAAATGTGAGGTACGTGAATCCCGATAAGGAGCCCGGGATAGCCAAGAAGTATGACATTAAGGAATACGGCACCGTCGTCATGGCCGACGAAGAGCAGACCATAAAGTTAAGGCTCGCGGATCACATCTCGGGCGGGATTCTGAAAAGCTCCGAGGAAGACATAACGAACGCAATATTCAAGCTCAACAGGAAGGTAGACAAAACAGTGTACTTCATGACCGGTCACGGCGAGCGCGACGTAAACGACGACATAGAACCAGAGGGGCTCGGCGTTTTGAGAAAGGCGCTCGAGGACGAAGGATACAAGGTGAAGGAGTTCATGCTGCTGCGCGGGGATGGAATCCCGGAGGACAATTCGGTTCTTCTCGTGGCTGCGCCGAAGCAGTCCTTTTCGTTAAAGGAAATCGGCATTCTGAAGAGTTATCTGGACAAAGGCGGTAAGGCGATATTCCTGATAGAGCCCCGGTCGGGCTCGGAGATAGCGGGGCTCCTTAAAGGATACGGTTTCAAGATAAGGGACGATATAATCGTCGACCCGAGCTCGAAGCTCGAAGGCGGGGGCGACATAGCGCCAATAGTCGCGCAGTACGCCCACCACGACATTACGGAGGGGTTTCGGTTCGCGACCATATTCCCGTACTCACGAAGCATAGACATAGACGAAGAAGACATCAATACGGCGGTTTTGGCCAACACGGGAGAGTACAGCTGGTCCGAGACGAATTTCGAGCTCTTCGACCAGGGCGTTGCCCAGCAGGAGGATAACGACATGGCGGGGCCGCTGGGCGTGGCGGCTGTGGTGGAGAACGAAGAGAACAAGTCGCGCGTGGCGGTCTTCGGGAGCGTGGATTTCGTATCGAACATATTCATCGACTTTTCGGGAAACAGGGATCTCTTCCTAAACACCGTGAACTGGGTTTCCGGGGACGAGAACCTGATATCCATAAGACCCAAGGCGGGGCAGGTAGGCAAGCTCGCCATAACGAACAAGCAGACGAACGTAATATTCTTTTTCACTGTAATTATGATTCCGGCTGTTATATTCTTTTCCGGTATAGCGATATGGTGGAAGAGAAAGAGGCTTTAGCGGAGGGGAGGTCTCTTCGGCCCGGGGAAATTACGGTAACGAAAGGGTCAAATTGGGAAAGTATTTAAGAAAATTTTCGGGCACTCTGGTCGCCCTCGTAATATTCGCGATACTGCTGGGAGGCGTCCTCTACTACGACTCTCAAAAAAAGGCGGCTGAAGCGCCGCCCCCTGAAAGGGTATTCCCCGGCGTAAAACCCGACGATGTTCAAGCTATAAAAATAGTATATCCCGACGAAAAGCTCTCTCTAGAAAAGGCGGACGGGGAGTGGTACGTCGTACATGACGGAAAGAGGCGCGGGGCCGATGCCGACATGGTTCAAGACATCGTAAAGGACCTGACCGAAATGGAGGCCGACAGGGTGGTATCGACCGATGAGACCGACCTCGATGAATTCGGCTTCGTCAAATCCAAAAGGGAATTCACCGTGGCGACGAAAGAGTTCGATTACCCGGTCATCATAGGCGACAAGAGCCCGGTAGGATCGGGCATTTACATCTACGACCTGGGTGAGGGGCGGGTAATACTCGTAAAAGACCATTACCTATGGGGGATTTTGAATGGGAGCCCCGACGGTTTCAGGGACAGGGCGGTCACCGGCTTCGACAGCAGCGCCGTGGATAGGATAGTGGTGAGGGCAGGCGTGTTCAGCATCGAGCTCAGAAAGGAGGGGGGCCTTTGGGTGCAGTCGGGTGCGGAATCGCCGAAGCATGTAGACCAGAAGAAGGTCGCCGAGATCCTCAATTCTTTTACGAAGCTAAAGGCCTCGGAATTTGTTGCGGACGAGCCCGGGGACCTCTCGGAATACGGCCTCGAACAGCCAGTGGCGGAGGCCGGGTTTTTCGGAGAAGGGGTGTCCGAGACTGTCTTTTTCGGAAAGAGGATGGACGAGGATAATTTTTACGTCATGACTTCGGAAGGGGAGGCCGTCTATGCCGTCCCCAAGGAGCACTTCGGTATACTGCCCAAGAATCTCGATCAGATAGCTGTGTTGAAGCCCCCCAAGTAACTCGCCGTCAGGCGGGTTTTTCTACTTCTTTTTTTCCTTGACGTCGAGCTTTATCCCGAGCTCCAGGAGCTGCGCCGTATCGACGGGGGAAGGGGCTTCCGTCAGCGGGCACGCGCCCTTCTGCGTTTTCGGGAACGCGATAACGTCCCTTATGGAATCGGCCCCGGAGATGAGCATCACTATTCTGTCGAGGCCGAGCGCGATGCCGCCGTGGGGAGGCGCACCGAATTCTAGTGCCTCGAGGAGAAACCCGAATTTCGCCCGGGCCTCTTCGTCCGTAAGGCCTATGGCTTTAAATAGCTTCTCCTGTACGTCCTTACGGTAGATCCTTATGCTTCCGCCGCCTATTTCGACGCCGTTTAGGACAACGTCGTAGGCCCTCGAACGAATGCCGCCCTTGTCGGCATCGTCCAGGAGATGAATGTCTTCTTCTTTGGGCGAGGTGAACGGATGGTGCATCGCGACGTAGCGCTTTTCTGCGGGGTCGTAATCCAGGAGCGGGAACTCCTCGACCCAGAGGAAGTTGAACTTCCCGTGGTCGATGAGACCCAGCTTCTCTCCGAGCTCGAGCCTTATGTGCGAGAGCACCATGTTGACTATGTGCGGGGTGTCGGCGGCGAAGAATACGATGTCGCCGTCGCCCAGCTGAAGCGCGTTTTTAAGGTCTTCTTTTTCTTTATCGCTAAAGAATTTGATAATTGGGGACTGCCATTCTTCGCCGGAGACGCGGATCCACGCGAGGCCCTTGGCCCCGAGGGACTTTGCTGTTTCGCCGAGGTCGTCGATTTCCTTTCTCGAAAGGTCCCCGGCCTTTCCCTTAAGGTTGAGCGCCTTGATTATGCCGCCCTTTTTTAGGGCGCCGCTGAATACCTGGAACTCGGAGTCCTTGAATATCGCGGATATGTCTTCGAGCTCGAGGCCGAATCTCGTGTCCGGCTTGTCGGAGCCGTACCTGAGCATGGCCTCGTCGTATTTCATCTTCGGGAATGGGGTTTCGATTTCGATGCCGGCCGCCTCGGAGAATATAGACTTCAGTATTCCCTCGACGATGTTCATTATGTCGCCTTCCCTTACGAACGACATTTCGAGGTCTATCTGCGTGAATTCGGGCTGGCGGTCGGCCCTGAGGTCTTCGTCGCGGAAGCAGCGCACGATCTGGTAGTAGCGGTCGAAGCCCGAGACCATGAGGGTCTGTTTCAGGAGCTGGGGCGACTGAGGAAGCGCGTAGAACTCGCCGGGGTTGAGCCTGCTCGGAACGAGAAAGTCCCTGGCACCTTCGGGCGTCGAGCGCGTGAGGTACGGCGTTTCGATTTCCAGGAATCCGGCGGCGTTTAAGAAATTCCTCGTCGCCGAGACTGTTTTATGGCGCGTGATGATGTTATCCCTCATGAAGGGGCGCCTTAGGTCGAGGTATCTGTGCCTTAGCCTGAGGAGCTCATCTACATTAATGTCGTCCTCGATGAGAAAGGGGATAACCTTCGAAGTGTTAAGTATTCTGACTTCCTCGGCGACGACCTCTACCTCGCCGCTCGGGAGGTTCTTGTTCACGGTTTCCGGGGAGCGGTTCGTAACCTTGCCGCGGACGGCCAGGACCCATTCGTCCCTGAGCGCGCCTGCCTTTTCGTGAACGTCTCCGCTTACCTGCGGGCTGAATACGACCTGGACTAGGCCTTCCCTGTCCCTTAGGTCTATGAATATCACGCCGCCGTGGTCTCTGTTCGACTGCACCCATCCCATAAGCATGACGTCGCGGCCGATGTCCCCTGCGCGTAAATCCCCACAGTAATCGGTCCTGGTCCAGTCTCCCAGATGTTCAAGCATGTTCGTTAGGCTCCTTTGTGTCTAATTATCCCACAGAAGCGAAAATCTTAACCTTTGATTTCGATTTGGCAATATGACCGTCCAGGCGGTGTGACAAATTCTGCCCGGCCTTTGGGCAAGCGCTTTGGAAAGATGAAAATATTGAAGGATGACGAACAGATGGAAATTGGCTTTCCTGGCGAGTATCATGGTAAGAATTACGGGCCTGAACGGCCCGGCTCGGCCTCATGGCGAATACGAAGACGACTTTGGAAAATTTACGAGTATCCGACTTTATAAAGGAGAACTATCTCATTCTCCTGATTTTCGCCGCCGGACTTGTGCTCAGGCTTTATACCATAGGCTCGGAGAGCATATGGTATGACGAGGCCATTTCCGTTGCCGTTTCGAAGCTCGGATTCGTGGAGCATCTCCGCTGGATAACCGAGGTCGACGACAACAACCCGCCCCTTTATTACACGTTTCTCCATCTGTGGGTTCAGGTTTTCGGGGATTCCGAGGCCTCGGTGAGGATGCCTTCGGCCATATTCGGCTCGCTCTCGATTCTCGTGATCTATGCCCTCGGTAAGCTCCTATTCGATAAAAAAACGGGGCTCGTGGCGGCGGCAATACTAGCCGTCTCCATTTTCAATATAATGTTCTCGCAGGAGGCTCGGGCCTATAGCCTTATGGCTTTTCTCGCGCTACTGTCTTTTTACTACCTCGTTCGGATGACTATGTCAGGGAAGCGCATATACGCCGCGGCCTACGTCGTTTCTAGCGTCTGCCTCGTCTACTCGCACTACTACGGAATATTCGTGCTGCTCGGGCAGAACATCTGGTTTTTTACGATGCTCTTATTTAAGAGGAGGGCGGGGGCGCTCGGGCTTTCAAAATGGATCTTTCTTCAGGTCGTTGTCGCCCTTCTTTTCCTTCCGTGCTCGTATCTGCTCATCAGGAACACGGCCGCCATACAGAAAGGGTTCTGGATATCGGAGCCGGGATTCCGGGATATAGTCGGTTATTTCAGGCTCTACGCGGGCACGTATTTTCTACTGTGGTTGTCTTTGTTCTTCATATTTCTTTCAATCGCCGGACCGCGCTTGGCAAAGCGCGTGAAGATAGCGGAAAGGTTTTTCAGCGGGGACGATTACAACCCCGAGGGGCCCCTAATCCCCTACGGCTGGAGGATATATCTTTTAGTCGCGTGGATTATCGCCGTCGTGTTCGTGCCATTGGTAATATCCCACATATCGTCGCCGATATTGATCTACAGGTACACGATAGCGTCGGCCCCGGCGTTTTATATCCTGACGGCGCGGGGAATCACCAGCCTCAGGGTGAATGTCGCCATAGTGCTTATAGTGGCTCTTATAGCGGGGCTTTCCTTCCCGGGCCTTAAAAGATACTATGTTGAAGCGGAAAAGTACGATTGGCGCGAGGCTATGAAGTACATACAGGAAGAAGCCGTGCCTGGGGATTTTGTAGTCACTTATCCGAGTTTCGAGGTGGAGCCGGCGGCGTATTACATGAAGAGGGGAGACCTCAGGCTGGAAAAATTCTCACAAGGGTTTTTATCCGGAGACGTCCGGGCCAATGGCATATGGCTGGTTGTATCGAGCCACAGGGGTCTTGAAAAGAATATTGTAAAGATCAAAATGGCGTCCCAGTTCGATTATGTATCCGAAAAAGAATACAAGGGGATCCAGATTTACAGATTCAGGAAAAGAGCGGACTAGGCGGAGTGTCGGCTGAAGATATTTTTTAGGAGAAAGGAAAGATTGTCATGAACGATGAAACGGATTTTCGCTCGGGGTTTATATCGATTGTCGGGAGGCCGAACGTCGGGAAATCGACGCTCGTAAACGCCGTCGTCGGCGAGAAGATCGCCGCCGTCTCGGACAAGCCCAACACCACGCGGAACAGGATACTCGGCATAAGGAACCTCCCCGACGCGCAGTTCATATTCCTGGACACCCCGGGCATACACAAGGCGCGCGGGAAGCTCGGAAAGGCCATGGTGCAGACGGCGATGTCGGCTGTCAGGGAAGCCGACGTGATACTCATGATGGTCGAGGTGAAAGAGCCGTTCGGGAAGGGGGACACCTTTATAATAGAGAGCCTTCCGAAGCCGGCGATACTGCTCGTCAACAAAATCGACAAGATAAAAAAGGGCGAGGTGCTCCCTATCCTGAACCAGGCGCGGAAGTTCGAGAGCAAGTTCCTCGAAATCATCCCGATCTCCGCCGCCACGGCCGACGGTATTCCGGAGCTCCTGGCGGCCATAAGGAACCGCCTCCCCGAGGGGCCGAAGTATTTCCCGGACGACATGATAACGGATCAGCCCGAGAGGTTCCTAGCAGCCGAGCTCATAAGGGAGAAGATATTCAACCTTACCCAGCAGGAGATACCCTACAAGACGGCTGTATCGATAGAAGAGTTCAAGGACATTCCCGAAAAGAAGATCGTCCATATATCGGCTGTTATATACGTAGAGAGGATGAACCATAAGGGGATAATCATCGGAAAGGGCGGGGAGATGCTGAAGGAAATCGGGAGCCTGGCCAGGGCGGACATAGAGAGGATTCTCGGCTCCAAGGTGTTCCTCGAGCTCTGGGTCAAGGTGAGCGAGAACTGGACGGACATGGAAAACCTGATAAGGGATTTCGGATACGGGAGCTGACGGTGCTTCCGGTATCGGCGGCGTATAAGTAGAGGGCGGTAACATCGGCGCGTAAGCAGAAGCTCATAATCGCGTGGGGCGGTGAGATGTCCGAAAGAGGCCTTCTTGGGATTCTAAAAGACGATTATCTCCTTCTTCTCATAGTGCTCCTGGGGCTCGCGCTAAGGGTTTACGACCTCGCAGGCGAGAGCGTCTGGTTCGACGAGGCGGTGTCTATTTACGTATCGAGGCTCGGCTTTATTGAGCAGATAAAGTGGGTCGCCGGCCAGAGCAAAGAAGGTAACCCCCCGTTTTACTACATGGTGCTCCATCTGTGGGTCCCCCTCTTCGGGGATTCGGAAGTCCTATCCAGATTGCCGTCCGTGATATTCGGCGTCCTTTCCATAATATTCACATATTCAATCGGCAGGCTCCTTTTCGGCAAAAGGGCGGGGATCCTCGCGGCGCTTATAATGGCCGTCTCGTTCTTTCAGATAAGGTTTTCACAGGAGGCCAGGGGCTATACGCTGATGGTTTTCCTCGCGCTAGTCTCCTGTTATTCGCTCCTAAGGATGATTTCGGGGTGGAAGCGGCGCTGGGCGGCGGCTTACATTCTGGCGAGCGCTCTTCTCTGTTACACCCATTACTTCGGCCTTTTTACGATCCTGGCGCAGAATATCTTCTGCTTAACTCTATTCCTGAGGCGGGGCCGCGCGGGGGGGCTCGGGTTTACGCGGTGGATACTCGTGCAGGTTATATTGGGGGTCCTCTACATCCCCGGATTCATTCTCCTTGCCGGACGGTTCGCGTCCGTCAGGGAATCTTTCTGGATACCTGAGCCTCGCTATTGGTACGTCTATTATTATTTTAAAAATTACGCGGGCTCGGTCTATATGCTGGTCCTCCTTGCCGGGTTTGCTCTACTGGCAATAGCGAATTCCGAAAAACTGAGGGGCATTAAGGGCCTCAAGACGCTGCTCGCCCCTGCGGACGAAGCCGCGCCGGTCATGGAGATCACATACGGCGAGAAGATTTATTTTCTTCTGCTGTGGATCGCGGTCCCGGTGATGGTGCCGTTTATAATCTCTTTAACCTTCGCTCCTATTATGGTGTCCCGCTATGCGATTGTAGCCTCGGTGGGGTTATATCTCCTTGCCTCCGCGGGCATGAGCGCGATAAACAAAAGGCCAGTTCTTTATGCGGTAACCGCGGTGGTTATATTGCTCTCAGCCGCGAAACTGTACATATACTACGGCGGAGTAGAGAAGCACCAGTGGCGGGAGGCGATACAGGAAATAGAGTCGAAAGCCCACAGCGGGGATTACGTACTCGTCTACCCGCACTTCGAGGACGTTACGGTTAAATATTATCTCAAGCGGGATGACCTGGAATTGGTGCCGGTCGGGGACAGGTTCCCGTCATTTCCCGGTATGCGGACGCACGACGTGTGGTTCATAATGCAGGCGCATACCGCGAACAGGCTGAGAACCGTACAGGGCCTCTCGCCGGAATACGATTTTATATCCGAGAGTCAATATAAGAGGGTCGATCTATTCAGGCTTAGAAAGAAGCGGGAGTAGACACCGGCGGGGCTTTATTTGCCTTTGAATACGGGCTTTCTCTTCTCGGCGAAGGCCTTCTGGCCTTCCTTGTAGTCGCCGCTTTCCTGCACCCCGAGCGTGAGCTCTTTTAAAAGCGCTTCGTCTTCGGGGCTCATGACGAGGCTCCTCTGCCAGACGTTCGTCATCTCCTTCATCGCCTTCATGGAAAGTGGCGCGTTATCGGCTACTTCCCTAGCGAGGGTGAAGGTGAATTCTTCGAGCTCCTCCGGTTTGACGACGAAATTGACGAGCCCCATTGCCGCCGCCCTATCGGGGTTTATCGGCCTTCCTGTTAGAAAGAGCTCTTTCGTGTAGCCGGGGCCGATGAGGTTCAGGAACCGCCTTACGCCCCTGTAGGAATAGACGACGCCGAGCTTGGCCGGGGGCATCCCGAACATGCAGCCGTCGACCGAGATTCTTATGTCGCAGGTGGCTGCGATTTCGAGCCCCGCGCCGAAGGCGTGGCCGTTTATCATTGCAATCACAGGGTAGGGGAACGTCTCTATCGCATGGATGGCCCTCGGGAGCGGGTTATCGCCCTCCAGGTTCCGTATCATGTCGTCTTCGCGTATGGCCGCTATGTCGTATCCGGATGAGAAGGCGCTGCCCCCGGAGCCGCGTATGACGACGCACCTTATCTTGTCTTCCCGGGTGAGCTTGCCGAAGGCTTCCTCGATCCCTAGAAGCATGGACGGCGTGACTACATTCCGCTTTTGAGGGGTGTTTATAGTGAGCGTGCAGACGGCCCCGCTTTCGTTTACGAGGAGCTCCCGGGTTTCGGTCATCTGGATTTCCGTATTATACTAAATATAATCGGAAGAATAATCGTCCGGCACACGGGCTTTGTCAAATCGGGCCCCAGGACCTGTTCCCCAACTGGAGCAATCCGGATTTATTGGTTATCTTTAGTACTCCATAAAGTCAGGAGAGTGACACGATGCCTCTTTTCGAATATGAGTGCGATAAGTGCTACAAAAAATACAACAGCGATATAGACGCGCTTGTGCCGAAGCTTAACAAGACCAATGCGGCCAAGATAATGAAGCAGAATCCGGGGTTCCTGTATATAGAGGTTACGGACGCCGAGACGGGCAAGGAGATCTTCGCGCTCGGCGAGAAGGCTACCAACAGGGGGCCGAGGCGTTTCCGCTTCACGATTAAGAACAAAGTGCTCTACATCGAGCTCAAGAACTTCAGGTTCAGCCACCTTATATATGAAGAGGGGGACGAGAAGGACCTCGAATGCCCGATCTGCGGGGACAAGGACGTGACGAGGGTTTTCTCGACGTTCAAGGCCATATTCGACGACAAGAGCAAGAGGGCCCCGGGGCCTAAGGACGAGCTCAGGTGGCACCTCGAGTACAAGCAGCAGAAGGACGAGGAAATGAAAAACGACTGGGTCGGGCAGGAACACCTGAACCAGTATTTCAACAGGTAATACCATTAAAGTCAGGGGGTAGAAATGCCGCTTTTTGAATACGAATGCATCCCGTGCAGAAAGAACGTCGAAGATTCTCTAAAACAGCTCGGGCAGAAGGTCACGAAGAAGCTCGTGGCAGATCTCGTTAAAAAACACGACAACATTAACCACATCGGCGTACTCGACCTCGATAACGAAAAGGTGCTGGCCGAGGCTGGAAAGCGCGACAAGAACGCTGTCGATCTGAACTTCTATCTGAACGAAGGGACGATCCTCGTTTTCGTGAACCTTCCGAAGAACTACCGTTTCTCGGAGCTCATATACGTGGACGAAGACGAGAAGAAGGTCGCCTGCCCGTTCTGTAATACGAAGAAGGTGGAGAAGGTGGTTTCGAGTTTCGCCTTTACGAGCGACCTTTCGACAAACATGCCGAAGCCCGACCTCGGGAACCTTCCGGAGTCCGTCAGGAACAGAACCTTCCTCGGCGAGTACATAGAAGAGAAGGACCGTCCGAAGAAAAACCGCTGATTAAATCACGAACCCGCCGGCTGCTCCCGCATGGGTGCGGGGGCCGACCGATGAAGCGCTTTCTGCCATTGAGGCGCACTTACCTGTCGCTATTCCTGTAAGCCTCGCTCGGCTTTCCGAACCGCCTGCCGAGCTCCTCGAATATATCCTCGGGCGTTATATCGAAATAAGAAAGCGCTATGAGTGAATGGAACCAGAGGTCCGCCGTTTCGTATATTACCTCCTCCCGGCTTTCGTTCTTGGACGCAATCACTACCTCGCCCGCCTCCTCGGAGATCTTCTTAAGAATCTTGTCGATCCCTTTTTCGAAGAGTCCGCTCACATAGGAGCCCTCGCGCGGATTACGCTTTCTGTCGTCGACGACGTTCCATACGTCCCGGAGGGCTTTGTCGTCGGCGCCCTCGCCATCGCCAAAGGCGGGGGCTGTGCGGGTGTCGCCGTGGAGCGGCGTGAAGAAGCAGGTCCTCTGCCCCGTGTGGCAGGCGACCCCTTTCTGGTCCACTAGCACGAGGACGGCGTCCACGTCGCAGTCGAAGTATATGTCCTTCACTTCCTGAACGTTCCCCGACTCCTCGCCCTTCATCCAGAGCCGCCCGCGGGACCTGCTCCAGAAATGCGTCCGACCGGTTTGGAGGGTCATTTCGAGCGCCTCACGGTTGGCGAAGGCGAACATCAGCACCTGCCCGTTCTGGAAGTCCTGCACTATGACCGCTACCAGTCCTTTGTCGTCGTACTTAACCTGATCGAGATCCATGTCGTTTCCTCCGGAAACAATAATATTAACCAAAGGGAAGCCTCTTGCCGAGTGGCGGGCCCGGCCGCTTTACATAACCGTCTTCATCCCTTATATTTATAGCTCTGAACCGGTTTTCATAACAAGGGAGCGAATATATGGCAAGGGTAACTATAGAAGATTGCCTTGAAAAGGTTGTAAACAGGTTTGCACTTTCGGTCGCGGCGATGAAAAGGGCCAGGATGCTCGTCAAGGGCGCCCACCCGCTTTCCGAAGAGACCGACAACAAGGACGTCGTGACCGCCCTCAGGGAGATCGCGGAAGACAAGGTAAAAGTCGTCTACCCGGTCGGTCAGGACGAGTACTAGGCTTATTCCCTCCTTTTAAATCCCGGGCCGCCGGACGGCGCCGGGAATTGCCGTTTCGGGGCCTTCGGGCTCGCGGCGCACCCCGGATAAGTTTTTTTTAAGACGGGCTTGATACCATGCAGCCGAATATCTTCTCAGAAAGGGTGTGCGGGGAATGATTCGGGCCGGTATAGACACTGGGGGCACCTTCACCGATTTCGTCTTTTACGACGGCGAGAGGATTTACTCCTACAAAACCCCATCGACACCGGACGACCCTTCGAGATCGATAATATCCGGACTGGAGCACGTTCTCGGGGATAAATTCCATAACGTCGAGATAGTTCACGGGACGACTGTTGCCACGAACGCCATCCTCGAAAGGAAGGGGGCCAGGGTTGCGCTAGTCACGACCGCCGGTTTCGAAGACGTGATAGAGATAGGGAGGCAGAACAGGGGGAGCCTCTACGACATCTTCTGGGAAGCCCCGCGCCCGCTCGTCGGAAGGGATATGCGCCTCGGCGTTCCGGAGAGGGTGTCTTTCGAAGGGAAGGTGCTCGGGAAGATAGGCCCCGGCGATTTGAAAAAACTCCTCGCGCGCTTAAAGAGGCTAAAGCCCGAAGGCGTCGCGATTTCCTTTTTACATTCCTATAAAAATCCTGTGAATGAAGAGAAGGTGGCCGCATTTCTGGAGCGGCTCGGCGTCGCCGTTTCGGTCTCGTCGAGGATACTCCCCGAGTTCAGGGAGTACGAGAGGACCTCGACGGTCGTTGCAAATGCATATCTCGTTCCGAAGGTGCGCTCGTACATGAAATCCCTCTCGGAGAATATCTCCTCCCGTAACGGAGGGGGCGACGGGATTTCGATAATGCAGTCGAGCGGGGGAGTCATATCCCCGGACGAGGCCGGCAGCGAGCCTGTCCGTATAGTCCTTTCGGGCCCTGCGGGCGGCGTAGTGGGGGCGTACGGCGTCGCGAGCGCCGCAGGGTATGAGAAGGTGCTCACGTACGACATGGGCGGCACGTCTACGGACGTCGCCCTATGCGACGGCGGGCCGAAGTTCACCACCGAAACTAACATAGACGGCATTCCGCTAAAGGTACCGATGATAGACGTGACGACGATAGGCGCGGGCGGGGGATCGATAGCGTACATCGACACTGGCGGCGCGCTGAAAGTCGGCCCTGAAAGCGCGGGCGCCGACCCGGGCCCGGCGTGTTACGGAAAGGGGGCAGTGCCGACCGTGACGGATGCGAACGTCGCCCTCCGGCGAATAGACCCGGAAAGATTCCTCGGGGGGCGGATGAAGATATATCCCGAGAAGTCGCTCGCCGCGCTCGAAAAGCTGTCGCGAAAGCTCGGGGTCTCGGTCGAGGAGCTTGCCGAGGGGATAATCCGTGTCGCCAACTCGAACATGGAAAGGGCGCTCAGGGTGATATCCATAGGCAAGGGGTACGATCCCCGTGAATTCGCTCTCCTGTCCTTCGGCGGGGCGGGCGGTCTCCACGCCTGCGAGCTCGCGCGGGGGATGGAGATAAGCACCGTCATATTCCCGACGGCGCCCGGGGTGCTGTCCGCACTCGGGATGCTCATGGCCGACATGTTCAAGGATTACAGCGCGACCGTATTCGTCGCGGCGGGGAAGGCGGCCGCCGGAGAAATAGAAGAGGGATTCGAAGCCCTCGTTAAAAAATCGAAGGCCGATTTCGGGGAGAACGGGGTCAGGTACGAAAGATACGTTGACGCCCGGTACAAGAGGCAGGCGCACGAGATTACGATTCCTTATGGCAGGAATTTTGTTAAGCGGTTTAACGATACCCACAAGAAGCTATATGGTTATTCGATGCCGGGGGACGAGGTGGAGGTCGTGACGCTCAGGTTAAGGGCCATACGAAGGAGAAAGAAGCTTACCCTTCCCGAGCTCGGAGCCGCCAAAAAGACCGTCAGGGCCTCGAAGGAGAGCGTGATCATAGACGGGCGGGAGACGAAGGCCAGGGCTTACACTAGAGAGGATTTCTATCCCGGCTTCAGGTTCCCGGGCCCGGCAATTATCTTCGAGGAGACGTCTACGCTATACGTCGCCCCAGGCTTTAAGTGCGAGGTCGATGAGCTCGGGAATATAGCCGCAAGGAGCTGATGCTGAAGAGATACGCCGCCGACTTTTTAAAAACGGTACTGCCCGCCGGGTATTACGGTAAGATAGCCGAAGTGTACCAAGGCGCGAGGATTGTAAGACGGGCGGCGCCGTTTATCGGGATCAAGCATTACTGTCCCTGCTGCGGCTGGTATCTCAGGAAGTTTCTCCCATTCGGGGTCGTCACGCGCCCCAACGCAAGATGCCCGAGATGCAGGTCACTCGAACGCCACCGTTTGCTATGGCTCTATTTGAAGGAGAGGACGAACCTCTTTAGCGAACCTCTCAGGCTGCTCCATTTTGCACCCGAGGCCGTTTTCGAATCGGCGTTCACATCGCTGCATAACCTCGATTACATTACGGCCGATCTCGATTCGGGTCGTGCTATGGTAAAGGTGGACATTACGGACATAATTTACGAAGACAATTCATTCGACGCTATTATATGCAGCCACGTTCTTGAGCACGTCGGGGACGACAGGAAAGCCATGGGCGAGCTCTTCCGGGTTTTAAGACCCGGGGGGTGGGCGATATTGATGGTTCCGATCTCGGGAAAGATAACGTTCGAAGACCCGTCGATAACAGACCCGGAAGAGAGGGAGCGGTTCTTCGGCCAGTGGGATCACGTAAGGATGTACGGTGCGGATTTTGCCGACAGGCTGGAACGGGCTGGGTTCGACGTGGATGTCGTCGGGTATGCCGGGGAATTGGGAGAGAGAAGAATGTGGAGATATGGTTTAGGCACGAGTGATGATATATTTCTGTGTACGAAGCCATTGGCGAAATCGTTCGAATGAGCCCTTCCGATTACAGAGGATGACATAGCAAGTGAAAAGACCGGGAAATTTAATCATTGGCGGAGGCGTAACGGGGCTGGCCGCGGGAATTACGTCGGGCCTTCAGGTGTTTGAGGCCGAGAGCGTGCCGGGCGGCATATGCTCGTCGTATTATCTTGCCCCGGGCGGCGGCAGGCGCCTGTTCGAAGCCCCGGAAGACGGCGAGGCGTACAGGTTCGAGATAGGGGGCGGGCACTGGATATTCGGCGGGGACCCGACGGTCCTAAGATTCATCGAATCCCTCGGCCCGGTGAAATCCTACGAGAGACAGTCCTCCGTTTTTTTCAGCAAGACCGGTCTTTACGTTCCTTATCCGATTCAGAATAACCTCAGCTATCTTGGCAAAGACATAGCCGCGAAAGCGATAAGCGAGATAATAAACGCTCCTTCCGGGCCGCCTCGGACTATGGCCGAGTGGATAGAGATGAGCTTCGGGAGGACCCTGACGGAGATGTTCTTCGCGCCATTCCACGACCTTTACACGGCGGGGCTCTGGACGAAGATAGCGCCGCAGGACTCCTATAAATCGCCGGTGAATCTCTCAATCGCCGTGAAGGGGGCGGTGGACAAGTCGCCGCCCGCAGTAGGGTACAACGTTACCTACATATATCCCAAAAAAGGCCTTAATGTGCTTTCGTTGAAGATGGCCGAAAGGTGCGGTGTGAATTACGGAAAGAGGGCCGCGAGGATCAAGGCGGACAAGAAGGAAATTCAGTTCTCGGACGGCTCGGGGGCGAAGTACGATAATCTGGTTTCGACGCTTCCCCTGAACAAGGCTATTCAAATGGCGGGCATCCGCATCGACGAGAAGCCCTCGGATTATACGTCGGTCCTCGTGCTCAATATCGGCGCTACGCGCGGCAAGAAATGCCCGGATGACCACTGGCTCTACATACCGGACAGCGAGTCGCGCTTCCACAGGGTCGGGTTTTACAGCAATGTTGACGCGTCGTTTATGCCGAAGTCCTCGCGTAAGGAAAAAGGGCGGGTCAGCATCTACGTCGAAAAGGCATACGCCAACGGCAAGAAGCCCGGGGATAAGGAGATAGCCGCATATGCCGATTCCGTCGTGAAGGAGCTCAAATCATGGGGCTTTATAGGCAAGGCCGAGACGGTGGACCCGACGTGGATAGACGTTGCCTACACTTGGTCGGCACCGGGCTCGAAGTGGAAGGAGACGGCGATGCGCGAGCTCGAAAAGCGGGGCATCTACCAGATAGGCCGCTACGGAAGGTGGACGTTCCAGGGGATAGCGGAGTCGATAAAGGACGGCTTTTTCGCGGGCGGGGCGTTTGGGTGAGCCCGCTGTTTTTCTGTCCGAAGATATTTCCCCTTAATATTTTGTCAGACAGTTTCTCGACATAAAAATGGAAGACCAGCCTCTAGTAGCAATCGTCATAGTCAACTGGAACAAAAAGGAATACCTGTCCAAGCTGCTTGGGTCCTTGAGCGACATAGAGTACAGAAATCACGACATAATAGTGGTCGATAACGCATCAACGGATGGCTCCCTCGAGCTTTTGAGAAGCTCGTTCCCGGGTGTCCATCTCATAGCCAACGAATCGAATATCGGCGGTGCGGGTGGATTCAATACCGGGATGAGGTACGCCCTGGGGAAGGGCGTATACAAATACGTCTGGCTCCTAGATAACGATGCGGAGGTTACAGACGCGACGCTCATTGCGCTCGTCGGCGTGATGGAGGGAGATGGTGGTGTCGGCATTGCAGGGTCGATGATAGTCAACCCTGACGACAGGGAGCATATAGTCGAGGTCGGGATCAACATCGACTGGAATACGGGGATAGTTAAGCCCTTCATGGAGAATTATGCCCTGGACGATGTGAAGGAGGCTGTGTATGAGGTCGATTGCGTCCCGGCGTGCTCTGCGCTGGTCAGGTCTGACGCCCTTCGGAAAACAAGCCTAATGGACGAGAGATATTTCATATGGTGGGACGACACAGATCTGAGCCTAAGCGTTGGCAGGGCCGGGTACAAGATTGTCGGCGTGACGCGTTCTCTCGTGTATCATCCAACCGAGAAGGACTGGATACTCGTCAATTATTACAACAACCGGAACTCGCTCCTGGCTTTCTCGAAATTCGCGGACCTCAAGCAGAGGACAAGAATATTCCACAGGATAGCCTCTTACTCGTGTAAGGGGATACTGTTCCACAACCTTACCGGGAACAAATACCTGGGCGGCCTTCTTTATCATTCGCTGGAGGATTTTTTCCGGGGCAGGTGGAAGAAGTACGCGCATGACGATTCTCCACCACTTGAGAATACAGCAGCAGGCGGTGGAGATGCTCTTCCGGATAAGAAAGCGCGGGTTATCATACTCCCGACCGGGAATCTGGCCGCCATTAAGGAGTGCGTCAATACTGTAAGGAGTGCTGCTGGGGAGTGCTCCGTCACGCTCCTTATCCAGGAATACAGAAAGAACCTCTTCGAAGAACTTCCGATAGACGATTTTATAACGTACGACGACAAGAAGGGGAACATACTGCTGGAGCATGCGGGGATTTTCATAAGAATATTGTCGGCGAATTTCGATGCCGCCGTAATGCCCAGCAGGAATGCGGACTCGCCCTTCGGGTATGCCGCTAAAAAATATTACGTCTACGACGAGGAAAGGGGCGTTATACGATACAAGGGGAAGCGCCGGGATTTGTGGAAGGTCTTTTTCGCCTCCTTGGCCGGGGAGCTGGCCGCAATTCCGCTGACGCTTCTTCTACTCATAAAATCCAGCCGGTATAGCGATGGGCAACGCGAATCCAAATAGCGCGCCGAAAGTGGCGATAGTTATCCCGGTATTCAACCGGAGCGCCGATCTGAAGGTGCTTCTCGGGTCCGTATACGCACTTGAATATAAGAACTTCGACGTGATAGTCGTGGATAACGGCTCTACCGACTGCCTCGAGTGGCTTCCGGAAATGTATCCGGATGTTTTGGTGCTGAGTAAAGACAAAAACTACGGGGCTACGGTCGGCTTCAACACGGGGCTAGAATATGCCGGATCCTCGGGGGACTACGATTACGTCTGGATGCTGGATTCCGATTTGACGGTGGACGGCCGGAGCCTGCCGCGTCTCGTGGAAGTTATGGAGTCGGATAGGAGTATAGGGCTAGCCGGCCCCAAGATTTTAAACAGCGCCGACAAAAGTCTCGTCGTCGAGGCCGGGGCACGGATTGGCCTCGCCGAGGGCAAGGTCTTCCCACTTTACTGTAACGAGCCCGACTTCGACAGCGGCGAAGTAATCGAGGTTGATTATCACGGCTCGGGGGTTTCGCTCGTGAGGGCCGAGGCGTTCAGGAAGGCGGGCGGAATGGACGAGAGATATTATTTTCTGTGGGACGATATGGACTATGGACTCCTCATAAAAAGCAAAGGGTACAAAGTCGTCGCGGTGACGGATGCCGTCGTTTATCATCCGGCCTTTACCGAGAAAAGGAGCGCCGCGATAAACGCGTATTACGGCATTAAGGGGCCGCTCCTCACAGCAAGTAAATACGCCGATCCGGTGTCGAGGCTGAGCTGCGTATACGGTACGCTGCGTATGGCGTTCAAGCTCTCTATTTACAGATATCTCAGCGGTTATGAGAGGCTCGCGGGGCTCAGCATGTATGCGCTATGGGATTTCGCTGCCGGGAGATGGGGGGATAGAAAAGAAGTCGGGGAAGCAGCGAGCGACGCAGCGTACAGGCTCGCCGGAGAGCCAGTTTCGAGCATGGACGCGAGGACTGTCACAATACTGCCTTCAGGGACGGATAAAGACGTTGCGAGGGTTCTGGGGATCGTGAGAGCTGCAGCCCCAACGGCGAGGATAATCCTCGTCATGCAGGATTACAGACGGCATTTGTTCGAAAGTATGGGCACTGACGAGGTCCTCGGATACGACGACAAGGGGAAGGGAATTCTGATAGAACACTCCCGGCTGTTTCTGAACCTGTTGGCAAAGCGGCCGGACGTCGTAATAAACACGGACCCCGAGCGGGGCTCGCCTTTTACGTATGCGGGCCGGAGGGTGCTGGATTGGGACGGTGGCACGGAGGCGCTCTACGAGAGCCGCGAGAACCTCTCTTCAATTTGGAAAATACCAGTCTCGGTTATTGCCGGTGAGCTTTTTGCCTTGGCGGTTTGTCCTTTCCTTTATATTATGTCCTTTAAATACAGTTTAAAAAATCGGGAGTGATTTTGGTTGTTCATTCGAGAGTAGAATCATAGATGACTTTTCAAGATTCTTTTATTTCAGTAATCATACCTGTCTACAATGACTCGCTGAATCTGGCGAAATGCCTCGAAGCGCTAGAAGCGCAAACGCTCGACAGGTCCAGGTTTGAAATCATAGTAATCGACAACGAATCCTCGGATGATGTCGAGCAGGTCGTTTCGAAATATGATTCTATAGAGCTTCTCCACGAGCTTCAGCCGGGATCTTACTGCGCCAGAAATAAGGGGATTCTTGAATCCAAGGGCAATATTCTGGCATTTACTGACTCGGATTGTATACCGGATAAGAATTGGCTTAATTGCGGACTCCTATCATTTGCTGATAAAGCCGATGCTGGATTCATCGCGGGCAGGCTGACCTTCTTCCCGCAAGATGAGAACAATTTAAACGCTGCGGAGCTATGGGAGATGTTTCATAATTATCACTCGGAAGATTGTGTGAAGGTAATGCACTTCGGTTTGACCGCCAATCTTTTTGTCAGACGAGGCGTTTTTAATAAAGTCGGCCTGTTTAATCAGGATTTGAAATCTGCGGGGGATTATGAATGGGGTAACAGAGTATATGATCAGGGGCTAAGAATATATTATGATGAGAATGCGGTAGTAAAGCATCCTGCAAGAAGAACTCTTTCCTCGCTCATTAATAAAACAAGGAGGCTTATCGGCGGGCAGCTCGAGGCCGGCTTAGTCAGCAAAAGTTATTGTTTGAAAAAAATAATGATAGATGTCTTCCCTCCGGTTCTCACTGTTTTCAGGCTTTTAAAACGTGATGATATCAAATCACTCGGCCAGGCTGATTATAAAATTAAGTTTCTTTTTGTTTTTGTCGTACTTCGGTATGTCGGTGTATATGAAATGGCAAGACTTCTTCTAGGAGGTAAATCTATAAGATGAGAATCAGATTCTGACGTTCCGTCACAAGTGTCTCAGTTTCTTATTCGGGAGTATTGTTCATCATCTTTTGCCAGATTTCGGTTTGTTTGTTCATTTGGGTATTTATGTTGAATTCCTTGATTATTTTTTCCTTTCCTTTGCTGCCCATATATTTTCTGAGTTCGGGGTTTCTTATAAGCTCTATAATAGCCTCGGCCAGCGTAGCCTCATCTCGCTCGCGAACTAATATGCCTTCTTTCCTGTCCTCTATGAGCTCCTTGATGCTCCCAATTTCGGTCGATACAACCGGTATTCCCATGGCCATGGCTTCCTGGAGAGTGAGCGGGCAGACATCCATATCTCCATTTTCTGCGATGACGCAAGGCAGAACCGCTATGTCAGACCTGCCCAATTCTTCTATACACTCTTCGTTCGATCTCGCGCCCATAAACTTTACTTTATCATCAAGCCCCAGTTTTGAAGTGAAGTCAATCAATTCGTTTTGAAGCTCTCCTTCTCCTATTAGGATCAACTCTACTGACTCATGGTTCTCTATGACGATTTTTATTGCTTTTATCAGATATTCAAAACCTTTTTTCTCTATGAATCTCCCTATGCTTATAATTCTTATTGTATCGAACGCAGGATCGGACGATTTCACATCGTCAAACTTTCCCAATGCAATTGTAGCCCTGATAATTTCGATTTTTTCTTCCGATACTCCTGTTTCACTTATGATGTAGTTCTTGTTGAACGCCGAGGGGGTAAATATTTTATTTGCTGCTTTTGATAGTGTACTTAGCCTCGTTTTCGAATAGTGATTCTTATCAAATATTTCATATGCATGAGCAGTAAATGTAAATGGCTTGTGTAAAAGGTTGCTTATTTGCATACCTACTATAGCTGCCCTGTATGCGAAATGAGCGTGGACTATGTCTACATTCCTATAATAATGGGAGTAATAACAGAATCTTATGAGGTGCTTAAAATTAAATGGCGATCTGTAAGAATTGTAGGATCTGCACAGCATGACATAGAAACTTGGAGTTAAACAAAAAGTCGGATTCAATTTAGAAATTGGGGGAAGGTGAAAATATCGAGTTAAGTTTGGAAGATTGAATTTTGTAACATCCGTATTTACCACAGTCTCATTCGGGTCGTTAAGTGCTAGAATCTCTATTTGAATATTTCGTTTCAGCAGTTCGGTTATTTCGTTAAGAATAAACGTTTCAGATAATTTAGGAAAGCTGTCTAAAACATAAAGAATTTTCATGCACTCATTGTAGAAAACAGTAATTCGAATTCTTTAGTACTGTTTTCTTCCTATTAATAACTTCATATTATCGTAAATCTTGATATCGAACTTGTTTAATATGTAATCACAGATAAACAGTAGCGGTGATACCAAATTATTCGTGGCGAGCGGAGCAATATCAATTCTTCTATTCATGAAATGGTAAAGCGGCAGCACATCCACTATATTTATTCTATTACGGAATATTTCGTTGTATCTTTCTAAACTTCTAAATCGTACATGCTCCGCCGGTGAAAAATCTTTCTCTCCTAGATTATCGGTAATGAAGATGTAGCTGCCTGATTTTAAGCAGGTAGTAAGATTTTCAACTGCGTTTCTCAGTTTATCATTGTCCACTATATGATAGAGAACGTTAAACACGTTAATTATGTCGAACTGCTCTCCCTCTACAATTTGATCGTATAAGCTGTCACTTGCAATGTCCAGGGTGATGAACCGTCCGTCTGGCATCATCTCTCTGAGAGATTGGATTGAGAATTCAGTTATATCGATTCCTGTCACTTCGGACAGGCCGTCGATATAGAATTTAGAAAAAAATCCAGTTCCACATCCGACATCGAGCACTTTTGCCCCGGGCAGCCTAATTTCGTGTTTTGCGATTGCTTTCTTTAGCGCACCCAACTGAAGTTTGTATAGGTACTCGTTATAATTTGCATCGAAAACAATATTCCCCACACCTTTCAGAGTAAATCCCGACCTCAGTCTTTTTTCCCAATATTCCCTTGGTTTGTATTTGCTCATGATCCCTGGTCCGCCATAAAGATATTTACTCGTTAGAAACTAGGGTTCCCTGTTTAATGAATATTATCCTGTCAGTCAGCTCTTCCATGCGGGGGCGGTTGTGGGAGACTATGAGCACGGTTTTGCCGCCGGAGGAGAGCTCCTTTATTTTCGAGAGGCACTTTTCCTGGAATGCCTCGTCGCCGACCGCGAGTATCTCGTCTATGAGTATTATGTCGGCGCTGCTGTGGACCGCAATCGAGAACCCGAGCCGGGCGCTCATGCCGTCCGAGTATTTCTTGACGGGCATATCGAGGAACTTTCTTTCTATATCGGAGAACTCGATTATCTTTTCGATATTCTCCCTGACCTCTCTTATCGTCATGCCGATTATGGTGCCGTTGGTGTAGATATTCTCCCTGCCCGTGAGGTCGGGGTGAAAGCCCGCGCCGACGGAAATGAGCGGGGCGACCCTGCCGTTCACCTTTACTGTGCCGAGGTTGGGATAGGTGACGGACGCGATGAGCTTGAGTATCGTCGTCTTGCCTGCGCCGTTATGCCCGAAGAGGCCGACGCATTCGCCCCTCGCAATTTCTATATCCACGCCCCTTAGCGCCCAGAACTCGCTTTCGCCGAGCTCTCCGGCGTCTCTTCTTTTGAAGGCCTGTGAGAGCTCTTCGCGGAGCGACTTGTGGAAGATGTCCTTCGTCGAGTACTTCTTCCACACGTCCGAAAGCCGTATCATGGCGTCAGATGACATCGGCGAAGTCCCTCTCGGTTTTGATGAAGAATCTATACGCTAGATAGTAGAACGCGGCGACGATTACGCCGACGAGGATGAACTGCCAGAGCACTACCCCGCGGCCTTCTATGAGGCATCTTCTCATGTTCTCGATAATGAACGTGAGCGGATTCAGGAACAGCACGAGCTTGAGCTTCGTGGACAGCTTGTCGATCGAATATATGACCGGGGAGGCGAAGAAGAGGAGCTGTATGAAAAACCCGGTCGCGAGCTTTACATCTCGGTAGTAGACGTTCAGGCTCGAAAGCACGAGGCAAACGGAGGTCGTGAAGACGAAGAGTAGCGCGAGAAGCGGGAATATCCACAGGGCGTTTAACGTGAGGCCAATGCCGTAGGCCGCAAGCATGATGAAGAATATGACGGATGCGATGATGTAATCCGCGAAGGCCAGCGCGACGCCAGCCAGGGGAAGTATCTCGCGGGGGAAGTAAATCTTGGTTATGAGCGTGTAGTTCCCTGTGAGGCTTGTCAGCGAATAGTTTGCCGAGGACGCGAAGAACGTCCACGGCAGGAGCCCGGCGTAGAAGAATATCGGCCTCGGGGAGTCCGAGATCGGGACGCTTATTATGTACGTGAAAACGAATGTGAAGAGGAGCATCATGCTGAGCGGCTGGACGACGGCCCAGAGGACACCTATCACCGACTGGCGGTAGCGGATGCTGAACTCGCGCCAGACATAAACGATAAACAGGTCCTTGTAGGGTAGAATGCGCTTGAGCATAAGATTGGGGCCCTCTATAGCCGGGCGAATATTAATTATAGTCCATTTTCTTTCCGGTAAACGAGTACCAGACGCCTTTCAGGAAGCCGAGGCTGAATGCGCCCTGCATTTTGCACCTTGTGCCGGGCAGGGCGAGAAGCGGGAGATAGCGGGACCCGTTCGCGAGGAGCATAAGCCAGACCGGGAGCGGGTATCTCTTTCGGAGGCGTGCGAACGAGAGGCCGACTGCGGCGGCCTTGCCGGTGCCCGTCGTGACGAGCGGCGGGTGCATGTAGGAAAGGCTCTCCGATTTTACGACGTTCTTCCCCGAGGCGGCCAGCCTGACGGCGAATTCGACGTCCTCCTGCCCGATGATCCCGGAGACGAAGCCCCCGAGATCGCGGAGGGTTTCCCTCGTGTACGCCATGCAGCGGTTGGTCGGGAAGTAGGGGGCGTGGAAGCTGTATCTTCCCTCGATTATGGAATAGCTCGCGCTCCCGCGCGGCATAATGGCGTCGGCCTCTGTCGCCTCGAATTCTCTGATGAGCGCCGATAGAAACCCCCTGTCCAGTATGACGGTGTCGTCGTCTAAAAAGAGGACGTACCTGCCCGACGTTTTCGAAAGGCCGAAGTTCCGGGAATGGCCCATCACGCCGAAGTTGTCTTCGAGCGTGTGGTAGCTTATATCGAGAGAGCCCGATAACTCGTCAGCCGCCGCCTTTCCTTCCGCCGTCCCGCCCCTGTCCTCTACCAGCACAACCTCGAACCTATCGCGGCCGAGGTTCTGTGCGGAAAGGCAGGCGAGTATTACGCGGAGGAGGTCCGTCCTCTTGTAAAAGTTAACGACGCAGGAGACTTCGCACCCGGGCCGCGCATCGCCGACATAGGCGTCGCCTTTAAGCGAAAAGGGGAAGAGTTTATATGCTGCCTTGAGCGCGGGGGTTCGTATGTCCATCTTCGTTGTTACTTCGGGCGATATAGATTACATTAGTAATTTTGCGTCCGAAAAGTCAAGCTGAAGAGTGTTATTATGGGAATCCCCGAAATAATCATACTGAGAGGCGACATAACCGGCGTTGACGCGGACGCCATTGTCAACGCCGCTAATACGGACCTTGTCCTCGGCTCGGGCGTCGCGGGTGCGATAAGGCGGAAGGGCGGGCCCTCGATACAGGCCGAGTGCGAGGGGAAGTCTCCGGTGCCGCTGGGCGAGGCCGCGATAACCGGCGGCGGGGACCTTAAGGCGCGGCATGTGATTCACGCGGCGGCCATGCATCTCGGCGGCAGCGTGAGCGCTGAATCCCTCCGGAACGCCGCACTTAACAGCCTGAAAAGGGCTGGCGAGGCCGGCATAAAGACCCTGGCCTTCCCGGCGATAGGCACTGGAGTCGGCGGGTTCCCGTTGGGTGAGTGCGCGGATATCATGCTGGATGCGGTCATAGACCGCGCCGCCGAATTTGCCCCCGGCCTCGAAAGTGTTTACTTCGTCCTATTCGACGAGGAGGGCGAGAGGGTTTTCAGGGCGGCGCTCGAAGAGCGCCTCGGGAATAAGTAACCAATATGGGAATAGTGAGCGACAGTGAGAAAATCGCCGCGCTCGAGCGGCTACTGAAAGAAAGAAACCCGGCGAAGATCGGCGGAGAGGCGGGCTTCGTGCACGCAGCCGTGATGATGATACTTAAGGAAACGGAGGAGGAGTTCTCCATGCTCTTCATCAAGCGTCCCGAATCCGAATGGGACCCGTTCTCGGGCCACATGGCGTTCCCGGGCGGTAGGATGAGGGAGGGGGATGAGAGCAAGCTCGAAACCGCCATCAGGGAGACCGAGGAGGAGATAGGAGTGGACATCGGCGCTTACGGGAGGATTCTGGGGGAGCTCGACGACGTGAATCCCAACAACCCCAGGGCAAGGGGGTATATCGTGACGCCGTACCTGTCCTTCCTGACGAAGGAAGTCCCGCTCGAGCTCGACAGAAGGGAAGTCGAGGAGGCGGTATGGGTCCCGATGGAGCACCTCAAAGACGAGAGGAATTTTAAAGTCAGACTGAGGGAGCGGGACGGCAGGCTGATCGAAGATTACGCATATAACTACGGACCGTACCTGATTTGGGGGATGACCGGCCGTATAGTGCACAGTTTTCTGTCCATAACTGCCCAGATTTGTTAAATTTCTGGATTTTCACTACCCCGGGTGATAGAATTTACGGAAAAGCATTATAATTAAAGGGAGCTGAAATGAGGGGTGTAAATAAAGTAATTTTAATAGGAAATTTGGGCCGCGACCCTGAGATAAGATACACGACTGGCGGGCAGGCAGTGGCCAATTTTACGGTGGCCACGACCGAGTCGTACAAGACCAAGAGCGGAGAGAAGCAGGAGGCCACGGAGTGGCACAGGGTTGTCGCGTGGGGAAGGCTGGCCGAGATATGCGGAGAGTACCTCAACAAGGGGAAAATGGTATACATAGAGGGGACCTTGAGGACCCGCTCCTGGGAAGATAAGGAAGGCAAGACCAGATGGACCACCGAAATCATGGCCCGGGAGATGCAGATGCTGAGCTCGGCGGGCGGAAGGCAGGAGCGTGAGGGCGGCGGGCGAGACGATCGCATGCCGGACGATTTCGACATCGATGAAGATTCCTTCGGCTCTGACGACGATATACCGTTCTGAATCAGGCTGCAAACAGGCAACAAAACCCGCCTGGGGACCTTAAAAAGGCAGAGGCGTCCGCATTTAAATAAACATGAAGCTGACCGAGATAAAGAGGGTCGAGAAACCTTGGGGATACGAGCTCTGGTGGGCGCTGACCGACAGGTACGTCGGCAAGATACTTCATATTAACAAGGGGCAGAGCCTGAGCTATCAATATCACGAGGTGAAGGATGAATCGCTCCTTCTTTACAGCGGAAAGATGGCGCTCGAAATAGAAGAGCCGGGGGGCTCTAAAGAAGTATTGACACTGACGCCGGGGGAATCGCTTAGGATTACTCCGTATACGAAGCACAGAATGACGGCAATAGAGGATTGCGAGGTTATTGAGGTTTCGACCCCCGAGGTCGAGGACGTGGTACGACTTGAAGACAGATACGGAAGGGTTTAAGGAAACGAAATGGCTTTAGCAGTGGTAGTACTCGCAGCCGGAATGGGAAAAAGGATGAAGTCTCGCCTGCCGAAGGTGCTTCATCCGGTGCTCGGGCAGCCGATGCTGACAAATGTCCTGGACGCTGTTGCCGGTCTTTCCCCCGAAAAGACGGTCATCGTAATCGGAAACGGCGGCGACAAAGTCGCCAAGGCCGCTGGCAACGGCGCGGGCGTGTCGTACGCCCGGCAGGAAGAGCAGCTCGGCACGGGGCACGCAGCAAACTGCGCCCGGGGGGCCCTTAAGGGCTTTAAGGGCGATGTGCTAATAGTGAACGGCGATTATCCGCTCATTACCGGAAAGACGCTAAAATCATTCGTAAAAAAGCACCAAAAGGACGACGCGGACGTGTCGATTCTGACGGCGTTCGTCGGCGACCCGTACGGCTACGGCAGGATTGCGCGTAACGGAGGCGGGAACGTAGACCGCATTGTTGAAGAAAAAGACGCGTCCGCTGACGAAAAAAAGATAAACGAAATAAACTCAGGGACTTATTGTGTAAAGTCCGATTTTCTCTGGAAGGCCCTTTCCGCCCTGACGCCACAGAACAGCCAGGGGGAATATTATCTGACCGACATCGTAGGCATCGCCAAGAGTAAATCGCTCGGGGTGTCAGGGGTGCCCGTAAAAGACCCGAACGAGGTCCTGGGCGTCAACGACAGGGCGCAGCTCACCTACGCCGAAGGGCTTTTAAGGGGCAGGATAAACGGGGAGCTAATGGCGGGCGGCGTGACGATAATCGATCCGGCGAATACGTACATATCGCCCGGAGTGAAGATAGGCCGGGATACGGTAGTGTATCCGGGGACATATATTTACGGCCACACTGTGATCGGCGAGGGCTCTTTCATAGGGCCGGGGGTCTGGATAGAGGACTCCAGAATAGGCGCCGGCGTTACGGTCAAAATGTCCTGTTATATAACCGGGGCGGAGGTCGAAGACGGCGTGTCGGTAGGCCCATTCGCGCATCTCAGGCCCGGGGCGAAGATAATGGACGGCGCGAAGATAGGGAATTTCGTCGAGATAAAGAAGTCCACCGTCGGGCCAGGGTCGAAAGTGCCTCATCTCTCCTACGTAGGGGACGCCGTCCTCGGGAGCGCCGTCAACATCGGCGCAGGCACTATAACGTGCAATTATGACGGATTTAAAAAATATGAGACGATTATAGGGGATAATGTATTTATAGGGAGCGATACGATGCTGGTTGCGCCCGTGAAGATCGGGAAAGGGGCGACCACCGGCGCAGGCTCGACGATTACGAAGGACGTACCGGAAGGGGCGCTCGCCATAGGGCGCGCAAGGCAGACGGTAATAGACAACTGGGACAGAAAGCCCAAGGAAAAGAAAAAATAATATGTGCGGAATAGTCGGATACGTAGGGGACGAAGGGAAGACGGTTAATGTGCTCATGGAGGGGCTCTCGCGGCTCGAGTACAGGGGGTACGATTCGGCGGGAATAGCCCTCATGGAGAACGGCCATCCGAGGGTATTCAGGAGCACGGGAAAGCTCGAAAACTTGAAAAAGAAGCTGGAAAGCCACGAGCTGCACGGCATGCTGGGCATAGGACACACCAGATGGGCGACGCACGGCGGCGCTACCGAAAATAACGCACACCCACATACATCGGGCGGCACCTCAGTCGTTCACAACGGAATAATAGAAAATTACTCGGAGCTCAAGGAAGAGCTTACGGCGAAGGGGTATGAGTTCACTTCCGATACGGATACTGAAATCATAGCTCATCTCATAGAGGATTTTTCGCGCCAGGGGCTAACCTTCGAAGAGGCGTTCAGGGCGGCGTTTATGAGGATCGAGGGATCCTACGCCGTGGCCGCAATTTCGGAAAGTGAGCCGGACAAGGTGATCGCCACGAGGAAGTTCTCTCCTTTAATAGTAGGCTGCGGAGAGCACGAGAACTTCATTGCGTCCGACGTGCCGGCCGTGCTGCCGTTTTGCCATGACGTTATATTCCTCGAAGACGGGGACGTGGTCGTGATTGGCAAGGACTCGATAGCCGTAACGGACCTTCAGGGTGGGCCGGTAGACAGGAAGATAGACAGGATTAACTGGGATCCGGTCTCGGTCGAAAAGTGCGGATACCGCCATTATATGTTAAAAGAGATCCACGAGCAGCCCCAGGCCGTTCTCGACACGATGCGCGGAAGGTTCTCCGAGGATACCGGCGAGATATATTTCGACGGGCTCGACAGCTCGAATTATAAAAATATAGAGCGGATAGTTATACTCGCGTGCGGTACGTCATTCCATGCGTCTCTAATCGGGAAGTACATGATAGAGACCGTAGCGCACATACCGGTGCAGGTGGAGATAGCGTCCGAATTCAGGTACAGAAACCCGATAATAGACAACGATACGCTGGCCATTGCTGTGTCGCAGTCGGGCGAGACGGCTGATACGTCAGAAGCTCTAACCGAAGCCAAAACGAAAGGCGCGGAGATGCTAGCCATAACTAACGTCCTCATGAGCAAGATAGCGCGGGACGCGGACGGCGTTATTTACACCCACGCCGGGCCCGAGATCGGCGTCGCCTCGACGAAGGCCTTTACGACGCAGCTTATTGTGTTCTACTTCCTTGCGCTTTATCTAGGGCAGATAAAGAAGACGATAGGCGAGGCGGAGTCTCGCGAGCTCTTAAGGCATGCGATAAGGATCCCTCAGCTTATTCAGATAACGCTCGGGCTCGACGACTCGGTTAAAGAGCTTGCGCAGGACTTCTTCCAGTACAGAAATTTCCTTTATCTCGGAAGGGGCATCAGCCACCCGGTGGCCTATGAAGGGGCGCTCAAATTAAAAGAAGTGTCCTACATACATGCCGAGGGATATGCCGCAGGCGAGATGAAGCACGGCCCTATAGCCCTCATAGACGAGGACATGCCGGTCGTTCTCATAGCCCCGAACGACGGGATAACGTTCAAGAAGATACTCGGGAACCTCCAGGAAATAAGGGCGCGCCGGGGGAAGGTCATATTCGTGACTTCGAGCGGCGCTGCAGAAGAGCTCCGGGATGCCGCCGACAGGGTTATTATAATCCCCGAGAGCAGTAATCTCCTGAGCCCTATAATATCGGTTATCCCGCTCCAGCTTCTCGCCTATCACATCGCGAATTTCAAAGGGACGGACGTAGACCAGCCGAGGAACCTGGCCAAGGTCGTTACCGTCGAATAACCCCGAAAAACCCTTATTACTATCAGATTTTGCGTTCTTAAACCACGCTCATATTTTCGATTTCACTCTTACGCTTCCAAAGAGAAAATAATCAGGTAGATTATTGGGCTTCTTGCAGTAACTACCCAAGCCCAAGAGGTCCTATTACGATGAAAGTACTTGTCGTCGGAGGCGGCGGCAGAGAGCACGCGTTGTGCTGGAAAATCAGTCAGAGCCCACTCGTTACGACGCTTTACTGCGCGCCGGGTAACCCGGGGATTGCGAAGAATGCGAAGTGCGTCGATATAAAGACGCACGATATCGACGGTTTTGTGAGGTTCGCGAAGTCGAACGAAATAGACCTGACCGTTGTAGGCCCTGAATTTCCGTTGTCCCTCGGAATCGTAGACAGCTTCAACGATGAGGGGCTTCATATTTTCGGGCCCACGAAAGCGGCCGCGGAAATCGAGACGAGTAAAGCGTTTTCGAAAAACCTGATGAAGAAGTACGACATACCGACGGCGTTTTTCTCGGCCTTCACCGATTACGAAGAGGCCATCGCGTGGGTGAGGGAAGTGAAGCCTCCGCTCGTCATAAAGGCTGACGGGCTGGCCGCCGGAAAAGGGGTTTTCGTATGCCATACCGAAAAGGAAGCGATACAGGCCCTTGATGATGTAATGCAAAAAAAGATATTCGGCGACTCGGGCGACCAGGTTGTTATAGAGGAGTTTCTCCGCGGCGAGGAGGCATCGTTCTTTGCCATTACCGATGGCGTGAACGTCGTGCCGCTCGAAGCATCGCAGGACCATAAGCCGCTCCTCGACGGCGATCAGGGGCCCAATACCGGCGGGATGGGTGCTTACACTCCGGCGCCTGTAGTGACTCCCAAGATAGCCGAGCTCGCCATGTCTAAGATCATGCTGCCGACGGTAAAGGCGATGAGGGAAGAGGGCAGGGAGTATAAGGGCGTCTTGTACGCCGGGCTCATGATAGAGGACGGGAATCCCAAGGTGCTGGAGTTTAACTGCAGGTTCGGTGACCCGGAGACCCAGCCGCTGATGATGAGACTTAAGTCGGACATCGTGCCGATTCTTCGCGCGGTTGCGGGAAAGGGGATATCGCAGGAGACCGTGGAGTGGAAAGACGATGCAGCTGTTTGTGTCGTGATGGCATCGAAGGGCTACCCCGGAGATTATAAAAAGGGCGCCCCGATAGGCGGGCTCGACGAATTACGCGATATGGACGGCGTCGTCGCATTTCATTCCGGTACGGCGCTCGAGGGCGGACAGATAGTAACGGACGGAGGAAGGGTGCTCGGGGTTACGGCGCTCGGGGAAAACATACAGGACGCTATAAGGCTTGCCTACAAGGCGGTCGGGAAAATAGACTGCGAGCAGCTTTGCTACAGGACGGACATAGGACGCAAGGCGCTTCAGCACCTATAGATATTATTCGTAATTGTCTATAATTTTCACGATAATCGCATGAAGGAGGTGCTAACATGGCGGAAATATGGTACCTTGGCATCGGTACACAAACCCTGGAAGGTCTCGAGCCCAGACACACGGCGCCGTTCGACGCGTGTGTGGAGCTGCTCGGCGTGACGCCGGACAAGTGGGAATCCCCGCCCGATGCAATACCGGATCTTAAGACCGGGAATCCGCTGGTAGATGACAGCGGATATATATACGTTATGCTCAAGGCGAATGAAGACGACGTTTCGGGGGCCGGGGACAAAGGGTGGAAGCCGGGGTGGTACAGGTCGGCGCTCACCATAGTCGGGTTTGAAAAAAATGTTAGAAAAAAACCCAAATAACAGGTCATTTTGTCTTGACACCGGAGCCGAAGTCTGGATATATTAATTGGATTACCTTTTTTATGGAGATAAGTATTCGTGCCTACTATTAGTCAGCTTGTAAAACATGGAAGGGAAAAGGCCCAGAAGAAGAGTAAAGCCCCCGCACTTCAGAACTGTCCGCAGAGGCGCGGAGTGTGCGTGAGGGTTTATACGACCACCCCGAAGAAGCCTAATTCGGCGCTCAGAAAAGTCGCTCGTATCAGGCTTACGAACGGGATCGAGGTCACGGGTTACATACCTGGAGAGGGGCATACGCTTCAGGAGCACTCCGTTATCCTGGTAAGGGGCGGCAGGGTAAAAGACCTGCCGGGGGTAAGGTACCACATAGTTAGAGGTACTCTCGACTCAACCGGTGTAGCCAACAGAAGACAGGGCCGTTCCAAGTACGGGGCCAAAAAGCCTAAATAATTCTAAGGGATAAACGATATGCCTAGAAAGGGATCAGTACCAAAGAGAAAGATTCCCGTCGATCCCAAGCATGGTGATTTGACGGTTACGAAGTTTATAAACTCGCTCATGTTCGACGGCAAGAAGAGCAAGGCCGAAAAGATATTCTACGGTGCGCTCGAAGTGATGGAAGCGAAGACCGGGAAGAATCCGATAGAGGTCTTCAATGCCGCTATGGATAATGTAAAGCCGGGTATCGAAGTCAGGCCGCGCAGGGTTGGCGGTGCGACGTATCAGGTCCCGATGGAAGTCAGCTCGTTCCGCCGCCAGTCGCTCGCGATAAGGTGGATACTCTCTTCGACGAGGAAGAGGGACGGCAAGTCGATGATCGACAAGCTTGCGGGCGAGCTTATCGACGCCTCCGAAGGCAGGGGCGGTTCTATAAAGAAGAGGGAAGACACCCATAAGATGGCGGACGCTAACAGGGCGTTTGCGCATTACAGGTGGTAATACTCAGGGAGATTTGTTGTGGAAAAGGCAATACCGGTAAATAGAGTCAGAAACCTTGGAATCGTCGCGCACATCGACGCAGGGAAGACTACTACCTCTGAACGCATTCTTTTTTATACGGGAATAACCTATAAAATAGGCGAGGTCCACGAAGGCATGGCCACGATGGACTGGATGGAGCAGGAGAGGGAGCGCGGAATCACTATCACCTCCGCAACGACCACCTGTTTCTGGAGAGATCACAGGATTAATCTTATCGATACCCCGGGGCACGTAGACTTTACGGTAGAGGTTGAAAGGTCGCTCAAGGTTCTGGACGGCGCGGCTGTCGTTTTCGATTCGGTGGGCGGTGTCGAGCCCCAGTCGGAGACGGTTTGGAGGCAGGCCGACAGATACAGGGTGCCCAGAATGGCGTTCGTAAACAAGATGGACAAGGTGGGCGCCGATTTCGCGAAAGTCGTTTCCCAGATTAAAGACAGGCTGAACTCAAACCCTGTTCCCCTTCACCTTCCTTACTTCGAAGGTGATAATTTCAAAGCAATAGTAGATCTCGTAAAAATGAAGCTGGCTGTTTGGGACGAAGAGTCTTTCGGGCTCAAGTACGAGCTCACGGACATCCCCGACAGCGTAAAGGATGAGGCCGTTGCGGCAAGGGAAGCCCTTGTCGAGTCGGTGGCCGATTTTAATGAAGCAATAATGGAGAAGTATCTCGAAGGGCAGGAGATTTCCGAAGAAGAGCTTATGAAAGGCATCAGGAAATCGACTATAGCTCTCGAAATAGTCCCGGTTATTCTGGGAACGGCATTTAAGAACAAGGGCGTTCAGCTCCTTCTGGATGCTGTGGTCGATTATCTGCCTTCTCCGCTCGACCTTCCGCCGGTGGAGGGGGTTATCCCCGGTAAGGATGAGGTTGGCGTAAGGCGTCCGGATGATTCCGAGCCGTTCTCTGCGCTTGCATTCAAGATTATGACCGACCCATTTGTCGGGCAGCTTACATATCTTAGGGTGTATTCCGGGAAGCTCACTTCGGGCACGACGGTTTACAACTCCACGAAGGATAAGAGGGAGAAGATCGGAAGGCTCGTAAGGATGCATTCCAACAAGCGTGAGGATATAAAGGAGATAGGCGCGGGAGGCATCGTCGCAGCTGTGGGCCTTAAGTCAAGCACGACGGGCGACACGCTCTGCGACGAATCCAAGCCGATAATACTCGAAAGCCTCTATTTTGCGGAGCCCGTTATATCCATCGCGATCGAGCCCAAGACGAAGTCCGACCAGGAAAAGCTCGGCCTGTCGCTGAACAAGATATCCCTCGAAGACCCGACTTTTAAGGTGAAGTTCGACGACGAGACCGGCCAGACGATCATATCCGGCATGGGTGAGCTTCACCTCGAAATCATTGTCGACCGCTTGAAGAGGGAATTCAACGTCGACGCCAATGTCGGAAGGCCGCAGGTTGCATACAGGGAGACCATAACCAGGGAATCGGACGTCGAGTCGAAATTCATAAGACAGACGGGCGGCCGCGGTCAGTATGGCCACGTAAAGATAAAAATGGAGCCCGGAGAAGAGGGTTCCGGAATTTCATTCATAGATGAAGTAAAGGGCGGGACTGTTCCAAAGGAATATATCCCCGCCGTTGAAAAGGGTATAAGGGAAGCAGCTGACACGGGCGTTGTCGCCGGTTATCCGGTTATCGACGTAGTTGTTAAGCTGTACGACGGCTCCTACCACGAGGTAGACAGCTCGGAAATGGCCTTTAAAATAGCGGGTTCCATGGCTTTTAAGGATGCCGTTCATAAGGCCAAGCCGATAATTCTCGAGCCTCTTATGAAGGTGGAAGTGGTGGTGCCGGAAGATTTTATGGGTTCGGTTATGGGTAACTTGAGCTCGAGGCGTGGCAAGATAATGGGTACTGAGCTCAGGGGCGCTATGCAGGCCATCAGGGCCGAAGTTCCGCTCTCGGAGATGTTTGGTTATGCGACCGAGCTTCGGTCGATGACTGAAGGAAGGGGTTCCTTCACCATGGAATTCTCTCACTATTCGCCGTTACCACAGGCTCTTGTCGAAGGTCTTCAGTCGGATGTAAAGGCTGTATAAAACGCCAGCCGTGAATTCACGTTAAGGAGGTAGTATCGATGTCGAAGGAGAAATTTGCGCGGAAGAAGC